>Ga0308156_1000328_pt1 | contig 112949 bp, 114 predicted proteins | sample PhyAR2_FD_201041 | JGI IMG/M metagenome (GOLD analysis project Ga0308156, IMG submission 201041) | Phyllosphere microbial communities from UC Gill Tract Community Farm, Albany, California, United States - DLSL A.R2 | ecosystem: Host-associated > Plants > Phyllosphere > Unclassified | place... | reverse complement strand
ACAATTCATCCCCGAATTCATTGATCCTGATCAGCCAAAAATCACTTCCGCCTTTGGAGTCTTCTTTTTTGTCTAAGCCTTTTGAGCTGAATGATGTTCCGGCCAAAACAAATCCGCCATCCTGGGTATTCACCGTAGCCGAAAGAAAATCATGGTTCTGCCCCGAGAAATATTTTTCCCAGACCTCATCACCCTGCTGGTTTAATTTAACCAAATGAAAATCGTAGCCGTTATTAGGCTGCTGGCTGCTGGCATTTGGCATCTGGCTTTTACTTCCAGCCCTGATAGAGCTTCCTGTTATTAAATATTGCTGGTCAATAGTAGTGGTAACCTGGGAAAGAAAGTCCTGTGTGGAGGATTTGATGTCTTTCTGCCAGACTACTTCCTGGGCAGAAACGCCCAGAACAGAGCACAAGAACAGTGCTCCTGAGTAGATTTTATTCATGCTAATCTATTTCGAGTTGTTGATTATTAATTTTGAAATCGCTGCAAAAGTATTCTTTTTATTTCTCCCTGGAAAGATATATAATGTCAATTTTATGTGAATTATATCATATTATCTCATAATGAGACAAAATTTAGCTAAAAACAATTAATAAACTTGTTATAGTCTTATGCATATTTTTATTATTAATCAACAACATCATACAAGGCTCTTCCAATTTTCGCTTTGTCTTCTATATTGTTGATTAATGTAATCATCAGTTTAAATAAATTTTAATTAGACTTATCAAAAAAATTATTAAACTATAAAAAGACGGTCTTCTCAGATAGTCTTGTAATAGCAACTTTTGGATCCAAATTGATCAGACAAATAAAGTAAATTACTGTATTGTATGTAGCAATGTTGTCAACATTCAATTCATTTAAATAATAAATAAGACAGTGATTATTTAGATTGAATCATTATATATAGAGCTGTAGACAAGTACAGCTGGGGTATTTCCAGAAATGCGTCGTACGAATATTTTTTTGGACGCAGTAAATTTTTGTGATGCTATTACGGAAGCAAAAATTCTTATAGGCGTGGGAGCTGTGGGTATCATGATGGCAACGACATTAACAAGGTCAGCTTCAGTCTCATTTTTATGACCGTGGTCTGTTTCTCCTTCATCGTGTCCGTGACCCTGGTCGTCGTGACCAGCTTCCTCTTTATGTTCCTCCGGTTTTTTATCGGTCTGAACAAAAATATAATATTTGCTGTCTGCCTCTACAATGGATTCATTGGGAACTGCCGGAGTTATAGATTTATCAAGACTTACGATTCCTGTAATGTTCATTCCGTCAATCAATTCGGTTTTATTTTCTCTTACCTGGAAATTCTGAAACAAAAATAGGTTATGAGAAATACCCGGAAACTCTAATTACTCAAATTATTTCTCCAATATCTTTTTCCTGTGATTCGCTCCCCACTGATGCAGCTCCTCAATCACGTTTTGTAATGTGAAAACATAATCTGTGGCGGTGTACTCCACCAAGACAGGAGATTCGTCATATACGGTGCGTTTGATGAGCTGATGTTCCTCCAGGTCTTTCAGTTCTTTAGCTAAAACTTTTGAGGAAATTTTCGGAATGCTCCTTTCTATTTCTCTGAAACGTTTGTGGCCGCTCATAATGGAAATAATAATCAGGATCTTCCATTTGCCACTGATTACGTCAAGGGCATCACGCACGGTCAGCATTCTCGACAAACATTCGGTTTCGGTACTTTGTGGAAATTGTTCTTTCATAATGCTTACTTTAAGGTAACTGCTTACATTTGGGTAACTACTTACAAAATGTAAGCAAATATATGTAATTTTGTCTCATTAAAATAACTAAAACAGAAATTTCAGCAATTAATTTTCTAAAAATGACAAAACAGATTGACTTCTCCCAGAATCCTGATAAAAAGGCAAAACGTATCTATTGGATCATCACCGGCCTTACGATGGCTCTGATCACCCTGCCCTCCTATTTTGCTCCGAGAGAATATCTCATCCAGACGACCAAAAATCTGCAATTTCCGGATTATTTCCCACTTGAACTGGACATCCTGAAAATCGTGGGAGCCATCGTCATCCTCATTCCGGCCATCCCGACGATGTTCAAAGAGTGGGCTTATACTGGCTTCGGAATCCTCTTGCTGTCAGCAAGTCTGGCGCATGGTATGGTAGATGGACTAGCGAAAGGTGTTGCCCCGCTTGTTCCGTTTACATTGCTTGCCGTATCCTATTATTATTTCCGTAAACTGAATTATGAAAAATAGTTCACTGACTGCTGTTCTCCTTGCTCTTCATTATGGCATGTGGCCAAGAACAATATCAGCAACCATTAACACAAACAAAAAACATGACAATGGAAAATAAAATGAAAATAGAAATCTGGTCGGATATCATGTGCCCGTTCTGCTACATCGGAAAGCGTAATTTCGAGAAAGCTCTAGCACAGTTTCCGAATAAAGATCTTATAGAAGTGGAATGGAAAAGCTTCCAGCTTGACCCTTCAATGCCCGAAGTACCCAAGTACCAGGATGATATGTATATGTTCGTGGCCGACCGGAAAGGCTTAATTTATGAGCAGTCCAAAAAGATGCACCAGGATCTGATCCAATATGCAAAAAGTGTTGGCCTTGAATATAATCTTGATAAAGCTTTGGTCACCAATTCGATGAAAGGTCACCGCATCATACAGTTTGCCAAAACCAAAGAGTTAGGTGAAAAAGCGGAAGAAACCTTGTTTTATGCTTATTTTACACAAGGTAAAAACCTTAATGATCAGAATACTCTTGTAGAATTGGGAAAGGAGATTGGTTTAACAGAAACTGAGGTTAATAAAGCCCTTACAGATCCTTTGTATGCACAGAAAGTAGAGAATGACAGCCGGGAAGCTCAGACTTTAGGTGCAAAGGGTGTTCCTTTTTTCGTAGTCAACCGCAGATACGCCATCGCAGGAGCGCAGCAGCCCAATGACATTCTGCAAACCCTGGAAAGGTCCTTCTCCGAATGGCAGAAAGAAAACCCGCAGACCACATTGGAAACGATACAGGGAAAAAGCTGTTCAACCGACGGTGAGTGCAATTAAATATTATAAAAATCATACACTAAATCAGTAAAAATGAAAACAATAGCAATAGTTGGGGCAGGTTCCGGATTGGGTCTGTCCATCGCAAAGAAATTCGGAGAACATGGATTTCAGGTAGCCCTAGTTGCCCGAAATCGAGAAAAACTTAACAGTCTGGTTGCGAAATTGAATAAGTCGGGAATCGAAGCAGCCGCTTTTACAGCGGATATTACGGATAAGGCACAGATCAGTTCTGCCTTTGATGCCATCAGAGAGAAATACGGTTTCATAGATGTCCTTGAGTACAGCCCGATACCAAGTGTTCAAAATCTGGCTGGAGCTTTAGCGGTCAATGAAGAAAACGCACTTCAGCAATTTCAGTTCAATGTTTTGGGCGCCATATCATCCATCAATGAAGTACTTCCTGCGATGTTGGAAAAACATACGGGAGCATTATTGTTTACGACCGGAGGCTCGTCTATCCACCCAACACCTATGATGGGCAACGTTGGGATCGCAATGGCAGGACTGCGCAACCATGTTCTTAATCTAAACATCGAGTTATCCGACAAAGGCATTTATGCAGGTCATATCGGTATTGGGGTTTGGATGCAGGAAGGTTCCGGCATACAGGACAAAATCGCAGAGATCTGGTATGATATGTACACCAAGCGGGATCGCGCGGAAGAGTATATTTCAGAAGATAAAGTAAGATAATTTTAATTTTATATTACATCAGGACAAAATTGATAGTTCAGATTGTCAAAATAATCAATATGTGATATTTATATCCGTCAATAATAAAATCCTCAGCGGGAGCTTTCTGGTTTTCAGACCGTATAGAATTTTATTACAGAAAATTTGAAAGCATATTTCCCTATAAAAATTTGCAAATTTTCATTGAATCTTTTTACAGTCTGAAAACTGTTTAACATCCAGAAATTTTTCGTAATTTATTAACTGATAAAAAGAAAATTATGGCAACAACGCAAATCGACAATATTATAAAGCAACTCAATGATCTGCATGATGGCGACTTATGGCTGGATGAAACTTTTGTAAAGAAATTTGAGCAAATCAATGAAACGGATGCTTTTACCCGGCCGCTTCGTGATATGCATAGTCCCGCAGAATTGATTTCACATCTTATTGTCTGGCGCAGGGCAGTTATCGGCCGGTTAAAGGGTGCAGTAGTTCGGCTGGAACTGGATGATCCTTCCAATTGGAAAACAAACGAAGAATTGCGTCCTGTCGGATGGGAAGCGCTTAAAGAAGATCTGTACCTAAGCAAGCAGGAGATTATCGACATTCTGAGCAGTAAAGATGATACCTATCTCGATACCGTATCATCCGATTACAAGAAGGATTTCAGGTATTTCCTGCAGGGACTTATCCATCACGATTTATACCATATGGGCCAGCTTGGTATTTCTGTAAAATATTTAAAAAAGTAATTGTCTGTAGGTCGTTCTTTCGACTTTAAATGGAGTATTATTAATAATATCAATTCCGAGAATTACAAATCTTGTTTTATCAAAAGAATTAAGGCATCTGGAAGAAAATCTGCGGTTTCCCGAAAAGTATGACGATTATCCTGCCAGAATAGAGCATACACTTGCGTAATATCGTGACAGTGACAGTGAAGTTTTAATAGCCATGGAAAGATGGGCAGACAACATCGGCAAAGAATCAAAGAAAAGATGTAACATTTATCTAAAAACGTCAGTTTTTATAGGGGATATAAACGACTTAGATTGAATTTGGACATCTTGAATTTCTTTTTTTTATTCGTATATCCAAATATAGTTGCTCCAATCTTTGATTCATATTATTTAAATTTTAAATTAGTTATTAAAGAAAAGTCACAAATTCTTCAAACGGCTTACGTACTTTCTCCAGTTTCAGGTTCCAGTCATTTTCTTGGTCTCGGTATCCCAAAGCCAGCAACATCGAGCTTCTTAAACCTTTGGACGGAAGTTTCAAAAATTCGTCGAGCGCAATCGGGTCAAAACCTTCCATTGGTGTAGAATCTATTCCTTCCGAAGCGGCTTCAATAATTGCTAGACCTAATGCAATATTCGCCTGTTTGGCTGCGTGATGAAAGTTTTCCTCGATGCTCATATTTCCGAAAAACTGCTTTGAAAATGCTCTTTGATTATCATATTTTGTTGAATCAGCATTGCGTTTTTCCGTCAGATAATCGAAGACTTTATCAATTCTCTCTTTAGAATATTCATCCCAGACTGCGAAAACCAGAAGATGTGAAGATTCTACAATCGGAGCCTGATTCATTGCAATCGGCAGAATTTGTTTTTTGATTTCGGGATTGCTTATGACGATGATTTCGTAAGGCTGTAATCCGATTCCCGAAGGAGCCAAATGTGCAGCTTCTAAGATGTTATTAATTTTTTCAATAGAAATTTTTTCTCCTGTCATTTTTTTAGTGGCGTATCGCCAGTTTAGTAATTCTAGAATATTTTTCATTTGATTTGATTTTAAATCAAGGCAAGAGATTAGTTATCACTTACCTTGATTAATTTTAAAGTATTTAGAAGATGCCTAACTGGCCTAAAAGAATGGTTGCAGCGGTGTAACAATGGAAGGATTTTATTTTCCCATTTTCGATTTTGAAAACATCACAGCAAGGGGTCTGCATTGTTTTATTTGTCGCAGGAATAGTTCCTGAAGGCAGCTCAAGAGGTCCTTTATGGGTTCCGTTTAAAGATAATTCAACAACTACTGTGCTCTCACTTTCCAAAACGTACAAATCGTACAATTCCCGGTGCATATCCGGAAAAGCTGTTGCATAGACATCTACGGTTTTTCCGATGTCTTGCCCGTAATATTTTGTTCCTGCAGATACGTCCCAGAAATAGCCGTCCTCTGCAAAAAGATCTACAAAACCTTGTGTATCCTGTTCTTCTGCGATTCTGTACAATTCACGGATTAATGTTTCATTGGCTGAGTTTGGATTAATTACTGATGATTTCATAATTGATTTTTTTAAAATTGTTAATGATTATTTTGAAGTAAAATTTGATTGGTAATGATTATTTTTTGTCCACAAAGACATATAGTTTGGTAGCTTTTCCGTTTTCGAAAACGAACAAATCCATTCCGGTTACAGCATTTGGTTTTTCCGGAGTTCCGTTTTGCCAGTAGAGTCTTGCAATATTGTGATTAATCTCTATCGCTTTGGTGTGGGAAAACTTAGAATTTGGACTTTTCTTTTGCAATCCATCCACAAAACCATTGATTTCTTTGTAGCCAACTGCGATAAAACGACGGTCTACCATTTCGATATTATCTGCATAGATTTTTGACATTAATGCTTCACGTTTTTTAAGGTCTCTCTCATTCCAGATGGCTAAATGTCCTTCTACCAAAGATTTAATCTCATTTTCAGAAAGTGGTTTAGAATCTGGGTTTTCAGTTTGGTTTTTCACAGCATGTTTAGGTGACCATAAAATCGTTGCCGGATTTTTTTTCTCGTAACCTTTTCCGTTTGGATAAGAAACCAATTCCATTTTAGAACCCCAAGGTGTTACGAAATATACCCAAGTTTCGCCTTCTGTATCTCCTGATGGCATCAAAAACGGTTCTCCCAAAAATTGTACGCCTTTGCTTTTCAGATAAGCTACACTTTTACTGATATCATTGGTATAAAATGCAATGTGACTCGCTCCGATATCGTCTCCTCCGGGTTGTTGTGAACTTCCTTTATTGTCCTGATATTCGAATAATTCGATGTTGGCTCCCGTTCCTGCTTTTACCATTTTGAATGATACCGGACCGGTTTTGGGATTCATACGATTATTTTTTTTCCACGCATCATCCAAAGGAATCGGACCCAAACTTGTTACCGCTGAAAATCCTAAAACATCAGTGAAAAAGTTTACCGCCTGTTTCATATCCGGAACGTTGATTCCCATGTGGTCTATTCCAAGAATTCCTGTTTTTTCCTGCGCTGAAGTATTTGAAACTGCTGTTGACAATAAAAGCGCACTTGCTACTGCTGTTGCATTGGCTTTGATTTGTTTTTTTAAATTGCTCATTGTGATAATTTTTGTTGTTATTTATGAAGCAAATTTCCAACATTCAGGAGCCTTTTTCCATTGACAAAAGCTTGAAAAAAAAGCAAACAAATGTCAATGAAATGAGAAATTTCATATGGACTACAAACGCCATAGCCCCGATTGCAACGGCATCCTTTTTCTTTTTTTGCTAAAAAAGAAAAAGATATAGTGGAAAGCGGGATTAAGCTCCAAATAAAAAATTAAAAAAGGCTGGAACGAAACATTCCAACCTTATCAGTTATGATTTAAAATTCTATTTATTCGCTGTATTTTGCAAGCCATTTTGCTTTCAATTCGGCTCTTGCATTGATGAATTCCAAATCTGTTCCCTGCGCAACAGCGTCCAATGGAAAACGCAATGGTCGTTCACCATCTTTCATTTGAATTAATTCCAAAATTCCGTCGGCAATAGTTTGTGGATTCATATTAAATTCTTTCATCTTACCGAATAACGCAGAGCCAATAGCGTTGAACTGTTCTGTGGCAACAGGGTCATACAATGTTGCAATTTCTGGTTTATCTGCATTGACTCCTGCTTTTTCGCCTGTATTCATTTCTGTCGGATAAACTCCGGGCTGGATGGAAACGTTGTCGATATTGAATTGTTTTAATTCGTCCTGCAAACCTTCTGTAATGCTTTCAACACCGAATTTGGATGCGAAATATGGAACCATAAAAGGTGAAGTATGCGCACTTGCACCGGAACTGATATTGATGATCAAACCGCTTTTATTCTCCCTCATAGAAGGCAGTACAGCTTGATACGTTCGGATAACTCCATAGAAATTCACTTCAAACATTTGACGGATTCTGTCTAAACTATAAGCTTCCAATAATCCAAAACCTGAAACAGCGGCGTTATTGACCAATACATCAATTTTGCCATACTTTTGAAGCACTTTTTCAAAAGCATCAGTCACTGAAGAATCGTCGGTTACGTCGATTTCCACAACTTCAATATTAGGGAGTGCTCCCAATTCTTTTGCTACGGTTTCATTTTTTCCTAAAATACCTCGCATTCCTGCGATTACGGTGTATCCTGCGTTGGCAAGTGTTGTTGCGGTTAATTTCCCAAAGCCTGTGCTTGTTCCTGTGATAAAAACTGTTTTGTTCATTTTGTCCTATTTTTAATTGTTATTTTAATAAGACAAAGATGCGAGAACAGCGGGTTTTCTTCCATTGACAAAAGCTTGAAAATAATGCAAACAAATGTCAATGAAAATGTAGCGTTTTATTTCTTAACCATATTTCTGCGCAGCCTGGTAAGGGTTTCCGGAGTGATACCGATATAGGAAGCAATCATATGCTGTGGAATTCTGTTGACGATATGAGGATATTTTTCGAGGAAGTTCTGGTATTTTTCTTCCGCCGTAAAACTGATATTGGCTAAAATCCTGGCTTGCGAAACGATAAAGCTTTTCTGAATAATTTCACTGACCATTTGATTCAGTTGAGGGATTTCTGCGCAAAGCTTTTCAAAATCTGCTTTTTCGATTAAAATTAATTCTGTTGGTTCGATGGCATCGATATTTAAACGGGAAGATGTTCCGTTAATTAAACTTTCCCGGTCGCCCGTCCAATAATTTTCAGGAGCAAAGTTGATAATGTGTTCCGTTCCGTTTTCAGCAATGGAAAATGTTTTTACCAAACCTCTGCAAATAAATGCGTTGTAATGCCAAACTTCGCCTTCCTGAGAAAGGAATTGTTTTTTACGGAGTTTTTTGGATTTGCAGACCGATTCTATCAATTGAATTTCCTGGTCAGAAAGTTCTATTTTGTCGGTAAGGTATTTTAAGAAAATTTCGAACATTGATTTTCGGTTTCAGAACAAATTTAACTATAATTTTTCGAAAATTATAATAGTCAGATAACTATACAAAATCGTTTATTCTCGTAGGACTGTAGCCAAAATGTCTTTTGAATGTATAAGAAAAATGAGACAAATCTTCGAAACCAAGGTCTACATAAATATCAGATGGCGATTTTTCTTTTTCTTTGATTAAAAAATGAGCTTCGTCCAAACGTTTTTGCAAAATCCATTTGTGGGGCGAAATGTGAAAAATCTTTTCAAAATCACGTTTAAAAGTCGCCAAACTACGACCCGTGAGGTAAGCAAATCGGTCAAGATTGACATTATAACGGTAATTCTGAATCATAAAAGCTTCCAAATCTATTTTATGAGGTTCGGAAAAATCGAAAAGAATATTTTTGAGCTCAGGTTGAGACTGTAGTAAAATTAATATCAGTTCTTTTATTTTCACATTGACCAGTAACTTATTATCAAGACTATTGCTATCAACCATTGTTTGCAAAGAAGCGAAAAAATTTTTAATCAGTTCATTAACTTTGATGGGAACAAGCGGTTTGGGTTCTGTAAAATGCTCCGAAGTAAAGTTGTACTCATTTGCTGCATTTCGGAGATTTTCCTCACTCAGATAGATATTCAGACTTTCAAAAACACCATTTTCTGGCGGATATTTAACAAATTTTGCCAATTGGTTTTTTCGAATAAGATTAAAATCTCCTTCGTTCGCAAGATATGTTTCCTTACCGTCCACTAATGCAAAACTCCCCGATAATTGAAACGAAAGTGTGTGTTGGGGAACAAAATTTTCTCCTTTTCGACTTACCTCGTGATAACAGGAATAAACAATTTCTGATTTCTCGCTCATAATGTTAATGATAAATGACAGAGCGTCATCTGTGCAATAACGCTATATCAAATTTACAAATTATTATTTCAGAATAGCTTTGGTTTCAAGGTAAGGCTGAAGCCCGAATTCGCCATATTCTCTACCAATTCCCGACTGTTTAAAACCACCAAACGGAACCATCGGGTCGTGACGGAATCCATTGATACAAACTCTTCCTGCATCTATTTTGGAAGCCACCCTTTCTGCTCTTTCACTGTCTGAAGAACTGATGTAAGCCGCCAAACCATAAGGCGTATCATTGGCAATTCTAATTGCATCTTCCTCATCCTTGTAAGGAATAATAGACAAAACAGGTCCAAAAATTTCTTCCTGAGCAATTCTCATTTCGTTTTTAACATTGGTAAAAATGGTAGGTTTTACAAAGTTTCCAGCTTCCAAACCTTCAGGCTTCCCTAATCCGCCGGCTAACAAAGTTGCGCCTTCTTCCAAACCGATTTTGATGTAATTCTGTACCCTTTCAAACTGGTTTACACTTACCATGGGGCCAACATTGGTTTCTTCGTTCTCCGGTAATCCGACCACAATTTTTTCAGCTACAGATCTTGCGATTGCGTTTACTTCATCCAATTTATCTTGAGGAACCAAAAGTCTTGTTGGCGCAATGCAGGCTTGTCCGCTATTCATATAAGCACCATAAATTGCCATTGGAATAACCTGGTTTAAATCTGCATCATTCAGAATAATATTTGGAGATTTCCCACCAAGTTCCAGAGTTACCCTTTTCATTGTATCTACGGCATTTTTTGCAATTAATTTTCCAACCGCTGTAGAACCTGTGAACGAAATTTTTGCAACATCAGGATTATTAGTCAATTCCGTTCCAACAACATTTCCCAAACCAGTCACAAAGTTGATTATACCTTTCGGCAAACCTGCATCGTGAAAGGCTTCCATAAGAATTTTTGTTTGCAAACTACTCATTTCACTTGGCTTAATTACAGCGGTACATCCTGCTGCGATTGCTGTGACAACTTTACTTGTCACTGAACTGTTGCTTGCATTCCAAGGTGTGATAATTCCAACAACGCCTACCGGCTGCAATTGTACTGTTGATGTATTGATATTTCTTTCAAATTCAAAATTCTGAAGAACTTTTATCATACTGTCAAACCAGCTTCCCGTATTTTGATTGCTCATCGTTGCAAACTGACGTGTCCCGCCATATTCCTCAATCATTACGTTAATCAGGTCTTGCTCTCTTTTTTCAACTGCAATTTTAAGTTTTTCCAAATAATGAATGCGCTCTGAAACTGTTGTCTGAGAAAATGTTTTGAAAGCTTCCTTTGCAGCATCAATAGCTTTCCGAGTATCAATTTCATCTGCAAGAAGTACTTCGCCAATTTTTTTATTATTTGAAGGATTAATTAAATCGAAAGTTTCGGTTCCGTGTGGCATTACGAATTCGCCATTGATGTAAATTTCATTTACTTTTTTCATTTTGTTAAATTTTAATGAGACAAAGGTAGAATCACTAAAATTAAATTACTTTGTAAAAAAGCTCAATTTCACTTTGTAGAAAAGCTCAGACAATTTAACCGATATAAAACTCCACTTTGAATTGATACTTGTCATTATATATACTAAGTCTACAATTCAGTTTATTTATCAACAAGTAGCAAAATAAAATAACAATCTGTTATATTCAATCATATTGTAACCTTGATCATAAAAAAACGAAAACCTTTCTGAAAGGTTTTCATTTGAAACTAAAATTGATGCTTAAATAAAACAATTTAGAATTTAATCTTCTGTTAAATGTTGAGTAAAACTCTTTAAGGCCTTACATTACTCCAAACGACAAGCTTCTTCAAAAGTCAATCTCAAATCACGTGGGTAAAGCCCCGAATCATCTCCATAACCAATCGTACAGATAAAATTCGCTTTCCATGAGGTATTTTTAAAAAATGTTTCATTGATAACATCATTATGAAAGCCAGACATCGGGCAAACATCCAAACCCAGACCACGGGCTGCGATCATTAAATAAGCTCCTGTTAAAGAACTGCTTCTGTAAGCGATTGATTCGGCAAAAGCGGGGTCATTTTCAAACGTACCCTTTACATCCATTCTCGGAAAAAGTTTGGGTGCTTCTTTCCAGAACAGTTCGTCTTGAGCAATAATTGCAGTGACCGGCGCAGATCTCACCTGTGATAAATTGCTTCCCATCCCTTCCAATGCAGGGTAGAGTTTTTCCTTTCCTTCTTCACTTCGAACAAAAACGATTCGGGCTGGTTGGAGATTACCACTTGTCGGACCGAATTTTATAATTTCGTAAAGTTTTTTAAGTTCATCATCGCTTACCGGTTTATCCGTCCAATGATGATGAGATCTTGCTTCTGTAAATAACTGACTGAAAACTTCTTCAGAAAGAGGTGTTCGGTTTTGATGTAATGTCGTTGTCATTATACTATTTTTTAATATTTATTGATAAAGCAAATTTATGCTCAGCGTTATTAAGAAATTGTTGATATTTAATAATAAATTAAACCGTTTCACGCAGATTTTTCTTTCGGTAATGAACCGGAGAAACACCTTCCTTATTCTTAAAAAAACGACTAAAGGTCTGAATATCTCCATATCCCAATTCGTAGGCAATTTCTTTTATGGATAAAGCCGAATAATTGATTCTTTTTTTAGCGTGCATCATAATCCTGTCCTGAATAATGTTTAAAGGTGCCCGTTCTGAGATCAAGGAAAATAAATTGGACAGTGTTTTTGGAGATTTATTCAGTTTTGAGGCATAAAAAGCCACATCGTGATGTTCTGTAAAATGGGTTTCGACTAAATAATTGAACTCACGGACAATGTCACTTTGACTGTTTTCAATTTTATGAAAATTGCTGGATTGTTTTAAAATTCTCACTGATAAAATGAGCATTCTTTTCAGTAAAGACTGAAGCATATCTTTTTGTAAAGAATCAGAAGTATGCATCTCCCCGCAGAATATTTCCCAGGAAAGATCAAATTCGGCAAGCCTTTCTTCTTCTATTGTCACGACGGGAACATCAGAAGTTCTAAAAAACAGCACTCCTTTACATCCGATCTCATCATCGTTATTATCTATACAAAAAAAAGGCTGGTTGAATCTGACCATTCTCGCTTTTTCAATAAAAACTGAATCTATTTTATGAAATTCAGTTAAGAAGATCATCTGGTTTTGTCGAAGTTGTAACGGAGTTTTATCGATTGTAATATCCATACTTTCTGCGGTGTTCCAGATGAAAGTGAGGTCGGTTTTCTTAACATCAAAAACAATGTTCGAGTTCGTTTCGTTCAATTCAAAAACCTGTAAGATCTCGTGAGAATTATTGCTGAAAATCATTTTTTTTAGTTTTAAATTTTATAAAACAAAAGTACACTGAGCATAGATTTAAGTTGTTGACATTTATCAAAATCGAAATAAGAATCATTGGAATAGAAAACAAAAAATCGCCTTTAAAATATTTCAGGCGATTTTTATATTTAGATTAAATTTCACATCATTTAAATTAATGTAAATCCACTATTACTTTAGTTTTTAGCTATCGAAGCTAATTTAGGAAAATCAATCTCGGTATCAGAAAGGATATTTGCATAATTGGTGAAAATGCTTAGCGAAACCTGTGCTAAAATCTCAAGAATCTGACCGTCATCATAGCCTGCATTTCTGATCTTTTCTAATGCTTCATTGGAAACTGCACCTCTTTGGTTTAAAATTTCTTTTGCGAAAACCAATGCTGCATTAATTTTTACATCCGATGATTTCCCGCTTCTTGCATCATCAACATCCTTTACATTGATTCCCATTTTCCCGCTGATAAAACTGTGGGCGGAATTACAGTAATCACAACCATTTTCATTGGCAACGGTAAGCGCGATCAGTTCTCCTAATTTTCCACCCAACGAAGAATAACTCAATCCTGCGTTGAAACCCAAATAGGCATTCAGTACAGCAGGCGAATTTCCCAACGTTCTCATCATATTGGGAACCATTCCCATTTTTGATTTTACAGTGTCAAAAAGTTCTTTTGTTTTTCCGGTAGCTTCGTCCGGATTTAATGCTTTAATACGTGACATAATTGTATTGTTTTAAAATCGTTTGTCATTATTGACGGTACAAAGTTGTGGATTTGGTGAAGGCAACAGTTAGGCAACTTTTCCCGGTGAGTTAGCAATTTTCTAATGCTTTATTAAATATTCATTACTTCAGGTTCTGACCACTTAAAAAGCCCTTTGAATATTCAAAAGGCTTTCTGTTAATAATAGTTCGGTTGTTTTCGAAAATTAAATTTAATAATACATTATTCCTGTTTAATAAATTGAAATTCCCCTGCCAGCTTCACTTCTTCTCCAACCATCACACCACCCGCTTCCAAAGCGGCATTCCAGGTTAATCCGAAATCTTTTCTGTTGATTTTTCCTTCAAAAGAAAATCCGGCTCTCGTTTTTCCATAAGGGTCTTTTTTAATTCCGTTAAAATCCACGTCAAGCGTAATTGGTTTTCTGATTCCATTGATGGTAAGATTTCCTGTAACGTCATTACTTAATGATGTAGATTCAAAAGTGATAGTAGGATTTGCTTCCACATTAAAAAAATCGGCAGATTTCAGATGATTGTCTCTGTCTTCGTTGTAAGTTGAAAGAGAATCTGTCTGAATTGTTGCAGTTGTTTTTGTATTCGTGAAACTGTCATCTTCCGCTTCTAACTGTACATCGAAATTGGTAAAATTTCCTTTAACATTAGAGATCATCATATGCTTTACTTTGAAAGTAATCTCGCTGTGTGTTGGGTCTAGGTTCCATTTTGTTGCCATTGTAAAAATATTTTATATGTTATTTATACTGCAAATTTATAGGAGCTGACTTTCAGAAATTGTTGATATTTGATAATAAATAATTTTTGATTAAATTCGTTCAATTCTCTGTTAACCATACAAATTTACAATGAATATCAACCAGGACAGTTTCTTAATTCTTTTCGATTATATTCAAAAACGAAGCTCAACACCTTTAAGTGATGAAGACAAAAATTTTATACGAGAATTGTTTGTTTACAAAAACATTAAAAGGAAACATCTTTTTTTAGAACAGGGCAAGATCTGTAAATACTGCGGGTTCGTTATCAAAGGATCATTAAAACAGTACCGTGTTGATGATTTGGGTAAAGAAAATGTAATCAATCTATTTTTAGAAGATTGGTGGGTTGCAGATAGGGACAGCCTGATTACTTCAAAACCTACAATTTACAATATAGAGGCCTGCGAAGATACAGAAATACTGATGATCTCTAAAGATGATATTTCAAAGATGCAGAATGTTCCGGCTCTGAATGAACTTACAAAACAATTGGATATGAACCACGGCATTGCGATGCAAAACCGTGTCAATAATGCCATAAGCCTTCCTGCCATTGACCGCTATAATAATCTTTTAAAAACTTATCCTGCTTTCCTGCAAAGATTTCCACAGCATCTTATTGCTTCTTATTTAGGAATAACTAAGGAAACATTAAGCAGAATACGTAAGCTGAAATAATATTCTCAGGGAATAAATTTTAAACTGTAGTTTCAGTTCCCATTCCCAATATCTTAACACTGGAACGTACAATCGTTAAACTGCCTATTGGTCGTGCTTTCCCTGATTTTTTGTGACCCATTTTTGTAATTTTTTGAATGGGACACGAAATAGGACATATAAAACATGACCTATTTTGGTTTTTTTTGTTACCAGCGCTAAAACAAAAAACGCTGTAAACATTGATGTTTACAGCGTTTTAGCTTATTTTGGTTTCCCAACTGGCGGAGAGTGAGGGATTCGAACCCCCGGACCTGTTACAGTCAACAGTTTTCAAGACTGCCGCAATCGACCACTCTGCCAACTCTCCATAAACTCCGATTATATCGTCGTTTTCAGTGGTGCAAATATAGAATGTTTTTGTCTACTGCCAAAATATTTCAGAAAGAAATTTTAACAAAACTTAATAATCTACTAAAAATCAGATAAATTATTTTTAAAAAAAAATTAATAGTTGGTATTAAACAATAGACTTCCGGCGCGCACAAATAAAAAACGCACTTCAAAAAATGCGTTTATATGTATTAAAAAAAATTGAATAATTAATGCAATTCTGCGAGGTATTTTTCGGCATCCATAGCCGCCATACATCCGCTTCCTGCTGCTGTAATAGCTTGTCTGTAGATATGATCCTGAACATCACCTGCTGCAAAAACTCCCGGAAGATTGGTTCTTGCCGATCCTTTTTCGGTTACAATATATCCGTTTTCATCCAGATCAACCTGCCCTACGAAAATATCAGTATTCGGTTTGTGACCGATTGCGATGAAAATCCCGTCTACATCAATGGTAGAGGTTTCCTGAGTCTGGTTATTGATGACCACTGCCCTTTCCACCAGGTTATTTTCACCTTCAATGGCAATCAGCTCATGGTGAAATTTAACTTCAATATTGGGTGTGTTGTGCACCCGGTGAATCATTGCTTTGGATGCTCTGAAGACATCTTTTCTCACAAGCATAGTTACTTTTTTACAAAGTTTGGCAAGATAGGTAGCTTCTTCAGCAGCCGTATCTCCCGCTCCTACTACCACTACATCTTTTCCTTTATAGAAAAACCCGTCACATGTTGCGCATGCGGAAACGCCTCCTCCTGCATATTTTTTTTCATCTTCCAGCCCAAGATATTTTGCTGTTGCTCCCGTTGAAATAATTACTGTTCTGGCAAAAATTTCCTTATTACCTGCATATAATTTGTGAACTCCGCCAACTTCTTTAGAAAATTCAACTTTGGTGATCATTTCATAATGCACTTTGGTGTCGAATCTTTCTGCCTGCTTTTGCAAATCCATCATCATTTCAGGACCTGTAATTCCCGCCGGATACCCCGGAAAGTTATCAACCTCCGTAGTTGTGGTTAATTGTCCGCCCGGCTCCAAACCTGTGTACAATTCAGGTTTTAAATCTGCTCTTGCGGCATAAATTGCTGCGGTAAAGCCTGAAGGTCCGGATCCAACGATCACACAATCTAAAATGTTTTGCTCCATAATTTGCTTTTCAAAAGATTTAAAATTTACGTCCGCTAAGTTCGTAATTTTTAATATGTATTTAAAGTTATTTTAATGATACTTGTCAATATCTAATATGTTGAATTTCGATATTAGTTATTAGATATTGGTTGTCAGTTGATGGTAAAATTGGGTCAATCAACGAACAACAACTAACAATCGACCAATCACAATTTCATCTTAATCTTATCAACATTGATGATTTTGTAAACCAGCTCTTTAATAAGCTCTGCCTCACTCATATTGACGGCCCCCAAACCTTTTCCTTTCATATCGAATTCCCTTAAAATAGAGATGACCCGTGTCGCATGTTTTAAAGGATATAATCTTGCTGATTCTGCGTAATCTTTAATAAAATAAGGATTTACACCCATCTGTGAGGCAATCACCTGTGGTGGCTGTCCGGCCATTGTATTATAAATAATCACGTTGGAAAAGTAATTGTACAAACTTGCCAACATCATTACAAAAGGATTGTTTTTAGGATTCTTCCCCATGAAATGGGCTATTTTAAATGCTGCATTGGCATTTTTAGTTCCTAAAGCCTTCTGCAGCTCAAAAACATTGTATTCTTTACTGATCCCGATATGGTCTTCCACTATTTTTCCGTCAAGCGCTTCACCAGGCTTAAGGATAATTTTTAATTTGCTCAGCTCATTGGCGATCCTGGAAAGATCGTTCCCAAGATATTCGGCAAGGAGGTGAGAAATATTCGGGGCAGTTTTGATGTTCAGCCTGATACACTCATCGGAGATCCATTTCGGAAGATTGTTTTCCTTTACCGATTCGCTAAGGATTAAAGCATTGGCTTTGTCGAGAGCTTTGGTAGCCTTTTTACGGCTGTCCAGTTTTTTATGTTTATGCGCAAAAACCAGCACTGTGGAAGGAACGGGATTGGCAACATAAGCTTCAAGAATTCTGTTTTCTTCTTCATTGAATTTTAAATCCTGTGCTTCTTTTACAATGATTACCTGCTTATCGCCCATCATCGGGAATTGTCTTGCCAGGGAAAGAATTTCCTGGTAGGAGGTATCTTTTCCGTACACAACGGTTTGGTTGAATGCTTTTTCATCTTCCTCCAGAAAGTCGTGTTCAAGTGCTTTTACTGCAAGATCTATAAAGTAAGGCTCTTCTCCATGGAAAAAATAAATCGGCAGAACTTCTTTATTTTTAATATTTTTGAGGATTAAATCTAATTCTTTCATCTTATAAATGGAACTTCCAAAACTGAATTTTCAGGAAACTTTTGATTTTAAATTCAAGAAAGACAAAGATAAGTTTTTTATTTATGATCTGGTTCGTAAAACTTATCTTTTGCTTACTCCTGAAGAATGGGTGCGCCAACACTGGATTCATTATTATCTTACGGTAAAGTCCTACTCTGTTTCTGCTTTAATTACGGAAAAAAAGATCGTTTTAAATGGTTTAACGAAAAGAATTGATCTTTTAATCACTGAAAAAACAGAACCTGTTATTTTAATTGAATGCAAGGCGCCGCAAATTAAATTAACCGAAAAAACATTCGAACAAACTGCGAGATACAACTCGATTATTGGAGCGAAAGAAATTGTTTTAACAAATGGTTTACAGCATATTCACGCATTTTTTGAGAATGGCGAGTATCATTTTTATAAGCCGGATTGAAGAGTTATAGGTTCAGGTTGAGGCTAAAATTGAGTTTAAGTCTGTTTTTTGAGTTATTTTTAGTAATTTAGATAGGATATCTTTAATGGTATTGGAATGGAAACAGAAGTATGATGCAGGGTTTCATAGCCCGGATTGAGCGGCATGTTTGAGCTCTTTTTATTTTCGGCGGCGCGGCTTCGCCGCGCCGCCGAAAATAAAAAAGCGAGTAGCGAAAGCCGGAAAAGCTTCAAATAAAAATAAACACTGATTTTCGATGTAATCCAATAACTCTAACAAAATTAAATTACAAAATATGATACGCACACTTTTATTATCGGCATTCCTGATGGGTTCGGGAACTTTTTTCAGTCAGAATTTAAAGCCTGTGGCTTATAAGGACGGTTCGCAAAAACTAAATGGTTTAGTCACCTCAAATGCAGGAAAAAAACTTCCCGGAGTTTTAATCTTACCGGCGTGGAAAGGTATTGACGATGAAGCAAAAAATGCCGCTGCAGATTTGGAAAAACAAGGGTATATTGCTTTTGTTGCAGATATTTATGGTGAAGGAAACATTCCTGCAGATAATGACTCGGCAGCAAAAACATCGGGATATTATAAGAAAAATTATGAGGCTTATCAGAAAAGGATTTTACTGGCACTGGAAGAACTAAAGAAAAACGGAGCTATTCCTGAAAAAATTGCTGTAATAGGTTATTGTTTTGGGGGTACAGGTGCTCTGGAGTCTGCGAGAGGAAGTTTTCCTGTGGCGGGTGTAGTTTCGATCCATGGAAGTATCGGGAAAGACCAGACAAGAAAAAACGGACCGATTTCCACAAAAATCCTGGTTGAAAATCCTGCAGATGACAAAAGTGTAACGCCGGAAGATTATAACAATCTCATCAAGGAAATGAATGAAGGAAATGCCGACTGGCAGATCATTACCTATGCGCATTCTAAACATACATTTACCGATCCAAAATCTCCGGATTACAATCCTGTAATGGCAAAAAGAGCATGGAACCATACGCTGATGTTCCTGAAAGAAATCCTGAAATAGTGTAAATGTAAAAATATAACAGTGTAACAATAACTAAATAAGTAATTATTACACTGTTAAGTTTTAAAATTAATTTTTCTGCTCGAGCTCTATTTGATATGGTTTTGGAGAATATTTGGTAAGAGAACCTGTAGCCGCATCAATTCCGACACCAATAGCGCCCCCTAAAAGAATATTGACCAATGTCACCGGATTAAAGGTTTTGGTAAGCTTAACCTCCTTAGTATTAAATCCTTCTTTTTCAAAAGTTACCATTTGTTTGCTTAAGGATCTCGGAATCTCAGCGGTACATGGAGTTGTACATTTTTCAATTCCTTTATGAAATACTTTGGCACCTTCCGGAGTCGAATTAAAAGTGATCTTATCTTTTGTTCCTGTAAGAATACTTGCACATGAAGTTACAGAAAGGGCGATTCCCGCTAAAAGGGCTACTGACAGTTTGTTTTTCATAGTTAGTTTTATCTTTCGTAAAAATTTGCGCGAACTTACGAATAATCTGTCACCGTTCAAAAAAAACAACTATATATCGGGTCAGTTTGGGATCATTATAAATTATATTTTGACTGTTACACTGTTACATTATTAAATTGGTACATTATTCAATTTTAATCTACTCCTTCGTTTTCCCGGTGTACCGATTCCATAGAAAATGCAGGAAGACAAATTGAAATATATTCACATTCCTGTTCAAAAGGATTGCTGTAGCGGATTCTGGCGCCTTTTTCGATCATGATGCTTTGCCCTTTATCCAGGATGACTGTTTCACCGTCAATTTCAAACTGTTTTTTCCCCGAAATAATAAGGGTAAATTCATCAAATTCCGGTGTCTGGTGCGGCTCGCTCCATCCCGGCGGCGCTATCATATGAGCAATGGAAAGGTCTGAGTTTCCGGTGGAATTTCCCCAGTGTTCTTCAATCAGTTTTCCATCGGTCGTCGGAACCACGAATGGTGTCTGCTGGATTTTAAATTTTTTCATATTTTTCTTTTTTGATTTGGTATAAAATGTTGATTCTCGAAGGTTCTCCGAAATAAGCAATTTCTTCTTCACCTCTCTCTTCTGCACCCAGCTTTTCCATAGCTTTCCTGGAACGGATATTATCTTTTCCGACATGGAAATACACCGTATCAACAAACTGAAAGATATAATGAAGCATTAATTTTTTGATTTGAGAATTAATACCTTTCCCCCAGAATTTTGTTCCATAAAAAGTGTAACCTATGAAAATGCTGTTATCATGTTGGTTATAATCATAAAAACGGGTGCTTCCCAGTATTTCGTCAGAAGATTTTCCGGTGATTTTAAAGGCTCCGCCACTTTTCATAGCTCCTTCAAAGAAAGTACTGAAAACATCTTTACGATACCGGTCTTTATTCGGATGCTGGCTCCAGACCTCCGGATCGGAAGCGACGTGATATAAAGACTCAAAATCCCCTTGCTGCAAGGGGATTAACTGATATTTTTCATTTTCTAAAACCGGTTGAATAGAAAATTTCATTGCTTATTTTTTTATTGATGCTGAACTGCAATTAACTCTTTGTTTTAGCAGCATCCGCTTCGATTTTTTTAATTTCTCTAAGTTTATCGGCAATTTTATTGACAGCATCCGGCTTGGAAGGTTTTACCGGGACTTCAGCCTGCAGATCGTCCCATTTTAAAACAAGATTAGCAGCATTTTCGTCGGTAGGGTTCAGGGTAATTTCAAACCACTCCTGCTTATCAGCCAGCTTGTTCACCGGAACGGTAACATCTACTACATCCTGTTTCGGATCATAGGTATAAGCACCCCACTGCTGGAAATCTTTATTAAGTATTACTTTCCATTCTTTTTCTGTAGGAACGATGAATAAGCCATACGTTCCTGCCTGTACAATTTTGCCTCCGAAATTCACCGACTGTCCGAAAGTAATTTTCGTAGAAGAGTTGGCTCCCGCTCTCCAAACCTGTCCGTAAGGTACTAATTCTCCGAAGATCTTACGTCCTTTCACGCCCGGTCTTCCATAGTCAATCGTTATTTTAGACATTGAGAACTGCTGCTCTACTTTCTGACGCGGGCTTGCCGCCGGTACCGAATAATCCTGTGCAAAACTGAAAGCCGAAGCTGATATACAAATGGTAAATAGTAATTTTTTCACTTTTAAAATTTTGTTTAAAAATACAAAATCGGGATCAGAAAAGTATTTGTTCGGGATGCTAAAATTTTGTTAAAGATTGTCGTTTCTCACTTGTTTTTTAGAAATTAGTATCTGATTCGTGCAATAAAAATTTTATATATTTGTTAAAAACAAAGAGATGGAATCTGTTACATTAAAAAATATTCAGCAGCTACTAAAAGATGCTCCGGAAAGCGTTCTAGAAAAAGTTTTAGGCTATATTGAAGCAATTCTTAAAGATGAAAGCAATACTTTTACACTTTCTGAAGAACAAAAAGAAAGCCTTCAAAAAATAAAGAAAAGACCATACGAACAGCATACGGAAATTGATACTTTTCTTAATGAAATGAAATCGAAGTATGACATTTAAGATCATCATTTCCGATGAAGCAAAAATTGATATAGAACATTCATATCTTTATTACCAAACAAAAGTAAATAAAAAAATTGCGGATAGTTTTTTCAGAGATTTTAAATCTTCATTGAATATTATTTCTAAGAAACCATTTTTTAAAATTTGGCATGAAGGTTTTCATTGTAAACCAATGAAAAAATATCCTTTTCTAATCTTTTACATGATTGATAAAGATCTGCGTAAAAATTATTACAGCCAGAGTTTTTCACACTTCTCAGAATCCGGAAAAATATCCATAAAAAAACCTCACAGCTTTTTAAAATCTGTGAGGTTTGATTATATAATCATTAATAATATTAAACTACATCGTCTCCATTTTGAAGCTCATGCTTTCGATTACTTTTAAGATCGCTTCTACCGTATCCATGGATGTCAAACAAGGCACCCCGTTTTCCACACTCATTCTTCTGATCTGAAAACCGTCTCTTTCGGATTGTTTTCCTTTCGTCATGGTATTCACCACATACTGAACTTTTCCTTTCTGGATAAGATCAATCAGGTTAACACTTTCCTCCCCTATTTTATATCCTATTTTGCAAGGAATTCCTTTTTCTTCGAAGAATTTTGCCGTTCCTTCCGTTGCCCAGATTCTGAAGCCAACTTCATGGAATCTCGCCGCCAGATCAGCCGCTTCCTGCTTGTGTTTATCCGCTACGGTAAACAGGATGGAACCATGCATCGGAACTTTTCTCCCTGCGGCCACCAATCCTTTGTATAAGGCTTTTTCCAACGTCGTGTCTTTACCCATTACCTCTCCTGTAGACTTCATTTCAGGGCCTAAAGAGATATCAACTTTCGTTAATTTTGAGAAAGAGAACACCGGAACTTTTACGAAAACACCTTCTTTGCTCGGAACCAGTCCGCTTTCGTAGCCTAAGTCTTTCAGTTTCTGACCTAAAATTGCTTTCGTAGCCAAGTTTGCCATCGGAACTTCTGTGATTTTAGATAAGAAAGGAACCGTTCTGGATGATCTTGGATTCACCTCAATCACATAAACGTTTCCTTCGAAAAGAACATACTGGATGTTCATTAATCCGATGACGTTGAGTCCTTTTGCTAATCTTTTGGTATAATCAACCAAAGTATCGATTTCGCTTTGTGAAATATTCTGTGGAGGATACACTGCAATTGAGTCTCCGGAGTGAACTCCTGCTCTTTCGATGTGTTCCATAATTCCAGGAATGATCACTGTTTCACCATCGCAGATCGCATCGATTTCCACCTCTTTTCCAACCATGTATTTGTCGACCAAAACCGGATGTTCAGGGTTTGCTTCTACAGCGTTTTCCATGTAGTGCGCCAGTTCGGTCTCTGTGTAAACAATTTCCATGGCTCTACCTCCCAACACGTAGCTCGGGCGAACCAATACCGGATAACCGATCTCGTTGGCAATTTTTATCGCTTCTTCTTTTGAAACAGATGTTTTTCCTAAAGGCTGCGGAATCTGCATTTCCTGAAGCGCTTTTTCAAACTTATCTCTGTTTTCCGCTCTGTCTAAGTCTTCCAAAGAAGTTCCTAAAATCTGTACTCCGTGAGATGCTAATTTATCCGCTAAGTTGATGGCCGTCTGACCGCCAAACTGTACCACAACACCTTTTGGTTTTTCCAGTTCGATGATGTTCATTACATCTTCTTCCGTCAAAGGTTCGAAGTAAAGTTTATCTGAAATCGAGAAGTCTGTAGAAACTGTTTCAGGATTATTGTTGATGATAATCGCTTCGTAACCCATTTCTTTGATTGCCCAAACCGAGTGAACTGTCGCGTAATCAAACTCAACACCCTGCCCGATTCTGATTGGACCTGAACCCAGAACGATGATCTTTTCTTTATCTGAAACAACACTTTCATTTTCCTCTTCGTACGTTCCGTAGAAATATGGGGTTTCAGATTCGAATTCTGCGGCGCAGGTGTCTACCATTTTGTACACCGGCATTACCCCGTTTTCTTTTCTGAAATTGAACACTTCCCTTTGTGTAACATCCCAAAGGTGAGCGATATTTAAATCTGCAAAGCCTAATTTTTTAGCCTCAATCAGAATTTCTTTGCTGAATTTATTTTCTGCAATCGTTTTTTCGAAATCAATTAATTTTTTGATTTTCCAGATGAAGAATTTATCGATTTTGCTCCATTCTACGATCTGTTCCCAGTCGTACCCTCTTCTTAAAGCATCCCCGATGATGAATAATCTTTCGTCGTCACAAACCCTGATTCTTCTTTCGATTTCTTCCGCTGTTAAAGCTTCGGCCTGCTTGGTTTTTAAACCGATATGTCTGATTCCTGTTTCAAGGGAACGGATGGCTTTTTGTAAGGATTCTTCGAAATTTCTTCCGATTGCCATTACTTCACCCGTTGCTTTCATCTGAGTTGATAATCTTCTGTCCGCTGTTTCGAATTTATCGAACGGAAATCTTGGGAATTTCGTTACTACATAATCCAATGCCGGCTCGAAACAAGCGTATGTTTTTCCTGTAACCGGATTCATGATTTCGTCAAGTGTTAGTCCAACCGCGATTTTTGCTGCGATTTTTGCAATCGGATAACCGGTTGCTTTTGAGGCTAACGCTGATGAACGGGAAACTCTCGGGTTTACCTCGATGATATAATAATTAAACGAATGCGGATCTAACGCCAACTGTACGTTACATCCACCTTCAATTCCTAATGCTCTGATGATTTTTAATGAAGCATTTCTCAGCATCTGATACTCTCTGTCCGAAAGCGTCTGAGAAGGCGCCACAACGATGGAGTCTCCTGTGTGAACTCCCACCGGATCGATATTTTCCATGTTACAAACCACAATTGCGTTGTCGTTGGCATCACGCATTACTTCATATTCAATTTCTTTGAAACCTGCGATTGATCTTTCGATCAGACATTGTGTTACAGGGCTGTGTTTTAATCCTAATTCGGCAATTTCTTTCAACTCTGCCTCGTTGGAAGCGATACCGCCTCCTGTTCCACCCATGGTGAAGGCCGGACGAACAATGACAGGATACCCGATTTGATCTGCAAATTTTAAAGCTCCTTCTACTGTGTTTACGATATCAGATTCCGGAACCGGCTCGTTCAGTTCTCTCATCAACTCACGGAACAGATCTCTGTCTTCCGCTCTGTTGATGGCTGAAAGCTTTGTTCCCAGCACCTCAACTTTACATTCTTCAAGAATTCCTGATTTTTCCAATTCTACCGCCATATTCAGTCCGGTTTGCCCACCAAGCGTTGGTAAAAGCGCATCCGGACGCTCTTTTCTGATGATATGACTTACAAACTGAAGTGAAATCGGCTCGATATATACTTTATCTGCGATTTCCACATCCGTCATAATGGTTGCAGGGTTTGAGTTGATCAAAATTACCTTGTAGCCTTCTTCTTTTAAAGACAGGCAAGCCTGCGTTCCTGCGTAATCAAATTCCGCCGCCTGACCGATGATGATTGGACCTGAACCGATTACTAAAATTGTTTTTATGTCGTTTCTTTTCATTTTTCTTCTTTTTTTTATTATTCCACGGATTTCATCCGTGGCTATTGTTATTGAACCACTTCATGGTTCTTTTGTTTTTGGGCAGCCACGAAGTGGCTGAATTTTAATAGCCGTAGGTGAAACCTATGGATTGAGAGTTTTAATCCCATTCAAACAACCTATGAAATAGGTTGAATATAATTTACCAAAGATATTTTTCATCAAATTCAATCCCATTAGACTTTAGCAAATTTTTATACTCGTCCTCAAAAGATTCATTCTTATGATGATCTTTCTGATTTTTAATATAATTGATGATCATATTTTTCTCTCTTCAGAATAAGTGAATGCGCCGTAGCCACTTTGCCATTCTTCAAAATCGGGAAATAATCCACTCTGCTTAATCCATAAATTGGTTGAAACTTTTATATCTTTCACCAAACTGCTTAAAGAAACTGATGGATGCAGATCTATAAATAAATGAATATGATCTGGCATTCCATTGATTCTATAAAGTTTACAATTTTTGTTCTTAACAATTCCCCAAATATATTTATACAATTCATCTTCATGCTCAATATTTAACACTGGTTTTCTGTGCTTTGTACTAAATACAATCTGATAATATATCTGGCGAAATGTTGACATTGCTTATTTACTTTTAAAATCTTCCATTAACTGGATGAATTCATCAAACAAATAGTTCGCATCTTCCGGACCTGGGCTTGCTTCAGGGTGATACTGAACGGAGAAACAAGGGTGGATTTTGTGTTTCAGACCTTCGTTTGTCCTGTCGTTCAGGGCGATGTGTGTTTCTATTAAATCTGTGTTTTTCAAACTTTCCTGATCCACCGCATAACCGTGGTTCTGCGAAGTAATCGCCACTTTGTTTTTCTCTAAATCCAACACCGGATGGTTTCCTCCCCTGTGTCCGAATTTTAATTTGAATGTTTTTGCGCCACAAGCTAAACCGATTAATTGGTGTCCTAAACAGATACCGAAAATCGGAACTTTTCCTAAAATTCCTCTGATCATTTCTAAAGCCTGTTGGTTATCTTCAGGATCTCCAGGACCGTTTGACAACATTACGCCATCCGGATTCATCAGTAAAATTTCTTCTGCCGTTACATCCTGAGAAACTACCGTAATATCACAGTTTCTTTGAGATAACTCCCTGATGATCCCTAATTTGGAACCGAAATCCACCAATACCACTTTTAAGCCTCTTCCCGGATTTGCATACGGTGTTTTTGTTGAAACCTGCTCTACCTGATCGGTTGGAAAGTTGGTTGCTTTTAATTCTGAAACTACGGTGTTTTCATCAGCATCAGCGTTTACGATTTTACCTTTTACAACTCCGTGGTTACGAAGAATTCTTGTCAGTCTTCTGGTATCAATTCCTGAAATTCCTGAAAGGTTTTTCTTTTTAAATAATTCATCTAAAGTAATCTGAGTACGAAAGTTCGACGGCAGATCGCAAAGTTCTTTTACGATAAGCCCTTTGATCGCCGGTTCTATACTCTCATAATCATCTCTATTAATTCCATAGTTTCCGATAAGCGGATAGGTCATACACACAATCTGACCGCAGTAAGACGGGTCAGAGATCAGTTCCTGATACCCTGTCATTCCGGTATTGAAAACTACCTCACCTGCAGTTTCCAATTCTGCTCCGAAACCTTCTCCATGAAACACTTCACCGGACTCCAGTATTAATTTTTTCTTCATTTTAAACTTTTATCTCTTATTATTTTATTTCTATTCTATTTAAACCACCCGTCAAAATTCATTCTGAATTTCGCCACCCCTCTAAAGGAATTTTTGATGTTATTTACAGATCGCTCCTACGGAGCTTTAATTATCTTTTCTTTTCCATGGGTTTTACCCATGCCTATTATCGGGTCGCCCTTTCAGGGCTTGCCAACTTTTACTTTTTTCTTTTTTCTTAGTTCTTATTTAAATGTATATCCTTGATTTTCCAGAGCTTCTTTTAAAATGGCCATTCTGGCGAAGACACCGTTCTGCATTTGCCTGAAAATCCTTGAACGTTCACATTCTACGAGGTCTGTGTCAATTTCCACACCTCTGTTGATTGGCGCCGGGTGCATGATGATGGCCTCTTTTTTCATGGCTTTTTCTCTTTCTTTTGTCAATCCGTACTTTCTGTGATATTCTGAAGCGGAGAAACTCATTTTCGAGTCGTGTCTTTCGTGCTGGATTCTCAATAACATTAATACGTCTACATCGTGAATCATTTCATCAACGCTTAAATAGGTTCCATTGATCAGCGCTCCTTCGTCAAACCACTGTTCCGGACCAGAAAAGTATACTTTAGCGCCAAGCCTTCTCAATGCTTCCGCGTTGGAATTTGCTACTCTACTGTGCTTAACGTCACCTACGATTCCTATTTTCAAGCCTTCAAATTTTCCGAATTCCTGGTAGATGGTCATTAAATCGAGCATACATTGGGAAGGATGGTTTCCTGTACCGTCTCCTCCATTGATTACCGGAATACTGATGTTTTTCAATTCATCAAAATATCTGTCTTTTTTATCTCTGATAACAACCAGATTGACACCTAAGCTTTCAATGGTCTTTACCGTATCATACAGGCTTTCTCCTTTGTTTACAGATGAGTTGGAAGCATCAAAAGGTACTACCTGCAAACCAAGTTTTCTTTCCGCAATGTCAAAGCTCGTTTTGGTTCTGGTACTGTCTTCAAAGAAAAGGTTTGAGCAAAAAACCTCGCCTTCAATTTTAGCTGTTTTTCCATTGGCAAAAGCTAATGCTTCTGTTACTATACTGTTGATTCTCTCGGTGCTTAGTTCTGTAATCGTAAACATAATATCTCAATTTTTTACAAAAAAAAAGCGAAGAAAATATCTTCGCTTAAAATAAATAAATATTGTAAAGGGCGCTATCGCCCGGTAATTCTAATGATATAAATACTGTGTTATTCATTAGGTGCAAAGATACAAACAATTTTACAAACTGGCAAAAGAAAATTTATATTATTAAAATACCACGATTTCTAAAATATTTTTCATTTATAAATACTATTTTTGTTACCATACAACGTTTATAAGATATGGATTTAAAAGACAAAATGATTCTCAGCATTATTCAGGAAGACTCCACCTATTCTGTAAAAGAAATTTCGGAAAAGATCGGTCTTACTTTTACACCAACCTATGAACGCATCAAGCAGCTGGAGAAAAACGGTATCATTGAGAAATATGTAGGGCTCCTGAACCGTGAAAAATTAGGACTGAACATTGTGGTGTACTGTAATGTTCGTCTTAAGGAACAGTCTAAAAAGGTTCTTGAAACTTTCGAAAAAAACATCATGCAGCACGATGAAGTTCAGGAAATCACAAGTCTTTCGGGTGAATATGATTATATGCTGAAAATTATTGCTAAGGACATCAATTCTTATAATGATTTTACGGTAAATGTTATTTCCAACATTCCGAATATCGGACAATATCACAGTTCTATCGTGCTTCATGAAGTGAAGAAGTCTACGAAGTTTAAGATTGATTTGGATTAAAAATTTAAAATCAAAATCATTTAGTATAACAAAACATTTCATTCATTTATAATGAAACATACATTATTAATAATAGGAATAATGGTATCAGCTCTGTTCTTTTCGCAAAATACTTCCGAAGTTGTTGATGTTATCAACAACGGAAAGTTTGAAAACAACGAAGATAGAAATACAAAAAATTACATCGCAGAATATCTCACTTCCTTTTTTGACAAAACCTACGAAAAGCCTGACGGATTTTACCTCGTTATCGAACAAAAAACTCCTGATAATAAAAGTACTCTCGAAATTGAAAGCATTTCTTTCCTAAATTCAACTGACATAAAAAATATAATTTTAAATAAAAATGGCAATAAATACCCTACCGTCCTATTCGAACTTAATGAAACAGGAAGTAGAAAATTAAAGAAAATTACATCTGAAAACTTTGGAAATGGAATCGCTATAATTGTTGACAAAAAAATAATTACCATGCCAATAATTGTTGCTGAGATATCAGATGGTAAGCTTGAATACAACAGTATTTTGCCTTATAACGAAACTGAATTAATAGTTAATAAATTAAAATGATTTTCTTTAACTGATCTTTTTAAACTAAATTATCCCAACAACTTGCCCTTCAGTTTATTAAACTGATATTCTATTTTATCCAGACAGAGATTCCCAATACTTCCCTGGTGGGTATGATTCAGATTTTCAATTTCAAAATCGAACTGATTATTTTCAATCTCCTGCCCTACCTTTACATAGGCATCCCGAAATGAGCTTCCGTTTTTTACTTCTTGATTAATTTTTTCCACGCTGAAAAGATATTTGTACTTTTCATCCTCCAGAATTCCGTCTTTCACCTGAATATTCGGTAAGGTGTAACTTAAAATTTCAAGACACTCCTTTAATGAATCAATTGCCGGGAAAAGAATTTCTTTCGTCAGCTGCATATCTCTGTGATAGCCTGAAGGAAGATTATTCGTCAGTAAAATAAACTCGTTCGGCAACGCCTGAATTCTGTTGCAACGTGCCCGAACCAGCTCAAAAATATCCGGGTTTTTTTTGTGCGGCATGATGCTGCTTCCCGTAGTAAACTCTTTAGGAAAATTAATAAAATCAAAGTTCTGGCTCAAATACAGACAAACATCGTAAGAAAATTTGCCAAGCGTCCCCGCAATAGTCGCCATTGCCATCGACAATATTTTTTCTGATTTTCCGCGCGTCATCTGAGCGTAAACCGAATTGTAATTCATGGATTGAAAGCCTAAATTATAAGTTGTACTTTCACGGTCAATCGGAAAAGACGACCCATAGCCTGCCGCCGAACCTAATGGATTTTTATTGATTATATTTTTTACTGAAAACAACATCTCAAGGTCATCCAACAACGCTTCTGCATACGCTCCAAACCACAATCCGAAAGAGGAAGGCATCGCAATCTGTAAATGCGTATAACCCGGAAGCAAAACATTTTTATGCTGTTCCGCCAATTTGATTAAGATATGAAAGAATTCGTCCGTTAATGCTGTAATTTCACGGATTTCATCTAATAAATACAATTTTATATCTAATAAAACCTGATCATTTCTTGATCGTGCTGTATGAATTTTCTTTCCGGTATCACCCAACTTTTCAATTAAAACTGATTCGATTTGAGAATGGATATCCTCTGCAGTTTTATCAATTTCAAAAGTACCGTTTTCGATATCTTCCAGAATTTCTGCTAAGACAAATAACATTTTCTCAGATTCTTCATCGGAAATAATTCCGACTTCTGCCAACATTTTGCAGTGTGCGATGGAACCTTTGACATCGTATTTTGCCAAACGCTCGTCAAAGTCAAGGTCTTTCCCGACTGTGAATGTATTAACTAATATGTTTGTGGCGTTATCATCTTTTTGCCATATTTTTTTCATAAATTTCTTTTTTTGTTGGAAGATGGAAGCTGGGTGCTCGAAGTTTAATACCAATCGCTTTATCTTTCTTTTATTTATTATTTATTTGATTTTGTCATTCCGACGAAGGAGGAATCTATTCTATAAATACTACCAAAAAGATCCTTCAATTCACTTCGTTCTTTTCAGAATGAAATAACTGAATATTTTTATTTTATATTTTCTTTTGTCTTGAAATCGAAGATTCGACGGAGTCAAACAAAAGAAACAAAAGTTCAAGACTGGAAATCTCTGATTCGACGGAGTCAAACTCCGGCTAAAAATTATTTCTGTTCTCTAAAAATTCTAAAACTTGCGCAAATTCAAAATTTGTTCTTCGGTCCATGATTTGTCTTGCGCTTAGAACAGTAGAATTTTCTTAACGTTCACAGAATTAATTTTCTTAACGCCTCCGCTTCCTAAGTCATTATTTGCAGACCTTCATAGACTTCCATCATCACTCTTCCAGCTTCCAGCCTATAAAACCTTCTCTAAAATCTTTATATAAATCTCAATTCCTTCCGCAATTTCTTCAATGAAAATAAATTCATCTGCGGTGTGAGAGCGCCTGCTGTCACCTGGTCCAAGTTTTACCGATATACAAGGAATAATGGCCTGGTCGGATGAAGTCGGTGAACCGTAGGTTGTCCTTCCAATCTCAAGACCTGCCTGTACAAAAGGATGATCCAACTCAATTTTTGAAGAATTCAACCTGAAAGATCTTGCGGTTAAGATTGATTTCATCTGCGATTGAATGATTTCAAATACTTCTTTATTCGAATATTCATCGGTAACTCTTACATCTAAAGTAAAAGCACACGATTCCGGAACTACATTATGCTGAACTCCGGCATGAATTCCTGAAAGCGTTATCTTTACCTCACCCAGATAATCTGAAACTTTTGGGAATTTAAAATTCAAAATGTTCCGGAGGTCTTCCATACATTTTACAATCGAGTTATCATCATTCGGATGAGCGGCGTGAGAGGGAGTTCCTTTCATTTCTCCATCAATGACCAACAGCCCTTTTTCCGCGATTGCCAGATTCATCTGCGTGGGTTCTCCTACAATGGCGAGTTCGATATTGGGCAATTGAGGAAATAAAGCTTCGATCCCGTCAAAACCTGAAATCTCCTCCTCTGCCGTCAAAGCAATAACAAGATTATATTTTAAGTTTTCCTGATCAAAAAAATGCAAAAAAACCTGCGCCATCGAAACCAGTGAAGCTCCAGCATCATTGCTTCCCAACCCGTATAATTTTCCGTCTTTTTCAATGGGCAAAAACGGATCTAAAGTATAAGCTTTATTCGGTTTTACGGTATCATGATGCGTATTCAGCAAAATAGACGGCTTGAAAACATCAAAATTCTTATTCACCGCCCAGATGTTATTTTTAAAACGTTTTGTCGGAATCTGGTATCTTTTAAAAAAATTTTCAATTTCCACGGACGTATTAAATTCATCTTTGCTGAATGACGGAATCTCAATCAGTTTTTTCAGCAATTCCACTGCGTTATTCAGCAATTCTTCTTTGTTGTAAAGAGATTTCAGTTCCTGCATGATGGTTTTCTATATGGCTTATTAGTTCGGTTTCTTTGATTAAGAAGACTTTATTGACTTTATTTTTCACTGCTCCAATTGCATTTTCCAGCTTGGGAAGAATTCCTTTATGTAATTTGCCTTCAACTTTTAAAGCTGAAAATTCTTTCTCTGAAATATTTTTAATAACAGATTCGGGATTATTTACATCTTCCAAAACACCTTCTTTATCAAAGCAGTACAATAATTCTACATCATATTTTATTGATAAAGCCTGCGCAATAACCGAAGCGATGGTATCTGCATTGGTATTGAAAAGATGTCCTTTTTTATCGTGGGTAATCGCTGAAAATACCGGCACCAGCTCCCATTTGAGCAATTTGGAAATCAGCTTTTTATTAACACTTTTCTCTGTAATATCTCCCACAAATCCGAAGTCTATTTCGGCATGTTGTCTTTTTTTAGCTTTAATTAAATTGGCATCGGCACCGGAAAAACCGATGGCTTTACATTTTTTTTGCTGAAGTTTTGCGACGATGTTTTTATTGATTCCGCCTGCGTAGACCATTGCTACAATATCCAACGTATCTTTATCTGTGATTCTTCGTCCATTCACCAGCTTTTGTTCAATTCCGAGCTTATCGGCTAAAGTTGTTGCCAGTTTTCCACCTCCATGAACCAGAATTTTCTTTTCCTGAATCTCGGAAAACTGCTCAAGGAACTCATCTAACAATTCTTCGTTATCAATTAATGCTCCTCCGATTTTTATGATGTATAATTTTTCTTTCATTTTATACATTTTTTTGATTGGACTATATCCAATCTTTTTATAAATCGTCCTTTCAGGACTCTATTAATTTATTTAGAATTCAATTCATCCAAAATTTCAGAGAAAACAGCTTGCGCTGAAAAAATCCGGTTTTTGGCCTGCTGGTAAATGATGGAATTTTCACCATCCATCACCTCATCACTCAATTCTACATTTCGACGAACCGGAAGACAGTGCATTACCTTTGCCTTATTGGTTACTGACAGCTTTTCGTTAGTAAGCATCCAGTTTCCTTTCACTTCAGGCATTGCAGCGTAGTTATCAAACGACGACCAGTTTTTAACATAGATAAAATCTGCATCTTTCAACGCTTCATCCTGATCATGAATGACTTTTACACCTTTTGTAAAGTTTTTATCTAAATCATAACCTTCAGGATTTGTGATGATAAAATCTACATCCATTTCCTGCATCCATTCTGCGAAAGAATTTCCCACTGCGTGGGCAATCGGCTTTATGTGAGGCGCCCAGGTTAAAACCACTTTCGGTTTACGTTCTTCCTGCCAGTTTTCAATAAGCGTGATACAATCTGCCAGACTCTGTAGGGGATGACGTGTTGCGGATTCCAACGAAATAACCGGAACTTTAGCATATTGCTCAAACTGGCTTAAAATGCTTTCATTCACATCGTCTTCTTTATTCTTCATTCCTGCAAAACAACGAACTGCAATGATGTCGCAATACTGATTCAAGACTTCAATGGCGTCTTTGATATGTTCTACCGTATCGCCGTTCATTACAGCGCCGTCCGCGAATTCCAGGTTCCAGGCTTCCTGAGCGGCATTTAATGTCAAGACATTTAATCCTAAATTCTGGGCTGCAATCTGGCTGCTCAAACGGGTTCTCAAACTTGAGTTTAAAAAGACAAGCCCGATGGTTTTCCCTTTTCCTTTTTCGGGTTCTGAAAGTGGATTTTCTTTTATCTGTAAAGCTTTTTTTATAATTTCCTGTAAGTTTTCTACGTCACTTACAGCGGTGAATTTTTTCATTTTGAATTTGATTTGTTTTACCACAAAAGTTTCTTACACATAAGTCACATTAGATTTAAGTTTAAAACCTGAAAATATTTAGAACACATAAGTTGAAAATCAAAGATTTTCGTAAGCTCTAATGCTCTTTAAAAGCTCTATAGATTCTTAAAATCGTAAGCTTTTGTGACTTTTGACTTCGTCGAATCTTCGATTTGTGGTTAATTAATTTTAAAGATTTTCTAAAACAGTTTTTAAAGCATTGATGAATATATCAGTTTCTTCTTTTTTAATGTTAAGCGCCGGAAGAATCCTTAATACCGCTTTATCATTGGAGTTTCCTGTGAAAATATGATGATCATACAGCAGCCTGTTCCTCACTTCCGAGCAGTCCCTGTCTAGCTCGATTCCAATCATCAGACCTTTCCTCCGGATGCTTTTAATATGTGGAAAATTTTTAATTCCATTTTCAATATAAGTGCCCATTTCCTGAGCATTTCCGATGAGATTTTCATCTTTCATCACGTCCAAAACCGCAATCGCCGCAACACAAGCCAGATGATTTCCTCCAAAAGTGGTTCCCAGCAAACCATTGCTTGCCTGAAATTTTGGATGAATTAAAACGCCACCGATCGGAAAACCATTGCCCATTCCTTTTGCGGTGGTGATGATATCTGCTTCAATTCCGAACTCCTGATGCGCAAAGAAATATCCGCTTCTTCCATACCCCGACTGAACCTCATCTAAAATCAAAACAACATCATTCTTTTCACACAATTCTTTAATTTTCGTTAAAAATTCAAAAGCTGGAATCATAATTCCGCCAACTCCCTGAATTCCTTCGATAATAACGGATGAAATTTCGCCACCTTGCTTTTCAAAAGTCTCTTCCAGCTGTTCAATATTATTCCATTCAGACTTAATAAATCTTTCATCATAATTTACCGGGGCTACGATTTTGGGATTATCCGTTACGGAAACCGCGGCAGAAGTTCTCCCGTGAAAAGAGCCTGAAAAATACAGCACTTTATTTTTACCGTTATGAAACGAAGCCAATTTTAAAGCATTTTCGTTCGCTTCAGCACCTGAATTACATAAAAACAAATTATAATCTTCCAACCCTGAAAGTTTTCCTAATTTTTCAGCCAGTTCAGTCTGTAATCCATTCTGAACCGAATTTGAATAGAAAGAAATTTTATCTAATTGTTCTTTTAACTGATTTTGATAATGCGGATGATTATGGCCAATAGAAATCACGGCATGACCTCCGTAAAAATCAAGATATTTTTCTCCTTTATCATCCCAGAGAAATGATCCCTGAGCTTTTACCGGATTGATGTTGAATAGTGGATATACGTTGAATAGATTCACCTTAGTTGATTGTTTTTGGTTGATAGTTGTCGGTTTTTTGACAACTTTTCTTTATTACTTTTTCTTTTGCCTTGAAGCAAAAGAAACAAAAGTTCAAGACTTGGAAACTTCCGCTAAAAAATATTTTTATTCTCTAAAAATTCTAAAACTTGCGCAAAATCAATGTTTGTTCTTCGGTTCTACATTTGTGTCGCGCTTCGAACAGTAGAATTTTATTAACGTTCACAAAATTATTTTTCTTAACGCTCCATTTTCCTAAGTCGGTTTTGATTCGAGCCTTTAAAATTCACAATTGACTATTTGACAATTTGCATTTATAATTCTTTTAAAATGCAATAGGTTTTAAGTTTAATCCTAAATTTTCTTCCCAATTCATCGCAATATTCATGTTTTGAACTGCCTGTCCGGAAGCTCCTTTCAACAAATTGTCAATCGCTGAGTGAATGACCGCAACATTCCCACATTTTTCAATCTGAATCACACAGCGATTTGTGTTGACAACTTGTTTTAAATCAATTGCATTTTCGCTTATCCTTACAAAAGGCTCATCTGCATAAAAATCGTGGTACAATTGATTAATATCTGAAAGTTCTACATGTGTTTTCACCGTGGAACTTGTAAAAATTCCTCTTGCAAAATCTCCTCTCCATGGAACAAAATTCAGACTGATTTCATTAGTATTAAAGGAAACTAATTGCTGTAAAATCTCATCCACATGTTGATGGTTAAGGGTTTTATAAGCTGAAACATTATCGTTTCTCCAGGTAAAATGGGTTGTTGCCTGTAAAGATTGGCCTGCACCTGTTGAACCTGTGATCCCTGTTGTATACACCTCATTTAACAATCCTTTTTGAGCCAATGGAAGCAAAGCCAGCTGAATCGCTGTGGCAAAACATCCCGGATTGGCAATACTTTTTGCTTTTGAAAGCTTTTTTTTATTGATTTCAGGCAAACCATAGATAAAATTCCTGTTTCCGAAACTGCCATCCAAACGAAAATCATTTCCTAAATCAATAACCAGCGTTGAATCTTTTACAGGATTCTGACTCAGCCAATTCTGACTTTCTTTGTGAGGAAGGCATAAAAATAAAATATCTACTTCTTCCGGCTGATCTGTAAGAACCATTTCACAAATTGCCGTTAAATCCGGGTACAAATCTGAAATTTTTGTTCCCGGGTTTGAACGACTATATAAAAAACACAGTGATACATTAGGATGAAAAGTCAGCAAACGAACCAATTCGCTTCCCGTGTAGCCGTTGGCACCGATGATTCCTGCTGTTTTTATTTCTTTTTGATTAATCATTTTTTGTTTTAATATTTATAGGATTTTCATCCTATCCTGATGTAAGTCGTCCTTTTCAGGACTTCCAGAATTAATTTATATTTTGATTAATCTGATGAAATATATTCAGAGAATTGCTTACAATTTTCGTATATCCTTTTACATCATCGCCGGTCCACGCTCTGTTTGCTTCGCCATAGCTTCCGAATTTATCAGACATCAGATCATGTTCGGATTCAATTCCATTTATGACAAACCTGTAAGGATGAAGTGTTATAAAAACTTTCCCACTGACCGTTTTTTGAGAATCCACGAGGAAAGACTCGATATTTCTCATCACCGGATCTAAGAAAAGTGCTTCATGAAGCCAGTTTCCGTACCAGTCGGACAATTGGGATTTCATCATCTGCTGGTATTTTGAAAGCGTATGCTTTTCCAGTAAATGATGTGCTTTGATAATAACAGATGCTGCCGCCGCTTCAAATCCTACCCTTCCTTTAATTCCTACAATGGTATCTCCAACATGAATATCACGACCAATTCCGTAAGCAGATGCCAATTTTTCAATTTTCTGAATCACATAGACAGGATGTTCAAAATTTTCTCCGTTTACTGCGATTAATTCACCGTTTTTAAACTCAATTTCAAGTTCAGAAGGATTGGTTTCTTTAATTTGTGAAGGAAAAGCTTCTTCTGGAAGATAATTCCTTGAAGTCAATGTTTCTTTTCCACCCACAGAAGTTCCCCAAAGTCCTTTATTAACAGAATACTGTGCTTTCTGAAATTCCATTTCGAAGCCGTGGTTTTTCAGGAATTCAATTTCTTCTTCACGTGACAAGGCCATATCCCGGATTGGCGTGATGATTTCAACATCAGGACACATCACCTGGAAAATCAGATCAAAACGAACCTGATCGTTCCCCGCTCCTGTACTCCCGTGAGCGATAGCATCAGCTCCGACTTCAATCGCAAACTTTGCAATTTCCTGCGCCTGAATCGTACGTTCTGCACTTACGGATAAAGGATAAGTATTGTTTTTTAAAACATTTCCAAAAATCAAATACTTCACGCAAGAATTGTAATAATTTTCCTGAGCATCAACACACCTGAATTTTTTCACCCCGAGATTCAGGGCCTTTTTCTCCAGTTCGTTTTCCTCTTCTTTGGAAAAACCGCCAGTGTTTACAGTGACTGCATAGACATCATACCCAAGAGTTTCACTCAGATATTTGGCACAATAAGAGGTATCCAGACCTCCGCTAAATGCTAAGACTACTTTCTTGTTCATTATTGTATCGGTTTTCAGACTGAATATTTCCAGCACTGTTTTTTATATTTTCCGGAACGAAAAGCATGGCTGTGCAAAGACAGTTTTTCCGTTCTTTCTTCATTAAAATATCATAATTTACACAGCTTCTGCAGCCGTTCCAGAACTCTTCATCCTGAGTGAGTTCAGAATAAATAACCGGTTTATATCCCAGGTCACTGTTGATTTTCATGACGGCCAAACCCGTCGTTAATCCGAAAATTTTGGCAGTCGGGTATTTATTTCGGGATAATGCGAATACTTTTTCTTTTATTAAAGTAGCGACGCCCAAATATCTGAACTCGGGTGAAACAATGAGTCCCGAATTAGCAACAAACTGTCCGTGCGACCATGTTTCTATATAGCAGAACCCCACCCATTTTCCTTTATCAGTCGCAATTACAGCATTACCTTCTGTAATTTTTTTGCTTAGATACTCTACAGTACGTTTTGCGATACCCGTACCTCTGCGCTGTGCTGAATCAAACATTTCCTGCTGTATTTCACTCACATACATCAAATGTATGGATGAGGAAATTTCTATTTCCATTTTTTTATCTAAAATTTTCGACAAATTTAAAATATAATTTCTATAATAACCAAATAAAAAAGATAATTTTATTGATAAAAATTAATATTCAGGTAATTTTATCTTTAAACAAAATTAATATTTTGCTAAATTATTATATATTTGCTAAAAAAATATAGTTATGGAAAATAACTGTCCGAAATGCCAAGGTAACAAGGTTGTTAAAAGCGGCATAATCAACAATAAACAACGCTTTCTTTGCAAAGAGTGTAACTATTATTTTACCGTAAAAAAACTAGGAAAACAAATAGATGATTATTATGTGACCAAAGCTCTACAGCTCTATCTGGAAGGATTAAGCTTCAGGGAAATTGAAAGAATTATTGGTGTTTCTCATGTAACTATCAGCTCCTGGGTTAAGAAATACAATATTATTAGACCACCTCATTCAGAATTCCATCCGGTATATAAAATACTTAAACAGAACGAATTGCTCGAGTATATGTCTAAGGAAGAAAATATTAAAAACTCAGGTCTCATCATTACCCAATTTGCAGATAAGTATATGCTCATCAAATGGGAACGGTTTAAAAAGTAATATATTAACGAACTGTTAATGAATTATTTGCAATACATATTAGATTAAATTTTTCTTTATTTCGGTTCAAACCAAAGTTTTATATATATAATTACCATTAATATATATTAAATTTTTATAAATAAATTATTAATTACAATTTGGCTTTCACAAAAAACAATGCCAAAAATTAATAATTTATGAAGAAAATACTTATTATCATTGGATTTGCTTTAATTAACAATTCATTATACTCTCAAGGTTCACCTGATTATGGTAGCGGATTAAAAATAAATCTCAATCAGCAAGGTGATAAATACATCAGATTTATTTTATGGGACCAGTTCTGGGTAAGAAATACCCAGATGAATCCCGGAAGCATGGTTGGCGGTGAAGCCACTGACAATTCATGGAGCTTGGGAAACAGAAGGTTACGTACTTTAGCATATGCCCAAATTTCCAAAAGATATATGATTCTGGCTCATTTTGGAATCAATAACCAAACTTTTATCAACGGTGGAGCACCTGGAACTTCCGGAACAGGAGGATACGGAAACGGCAAAAAGCCGCAGCTATTTTTCCATGATGCATGGAATGAATATGCCGTTATTTTACCCGGAGAAGCAGGAAAATTCAGTTTGTCTTTAGGTGCCGGTCTCCACTATTACATGGGACTTTCCCGGATGACCATGGGCTCGACCTTAAATTTCCTTACAGTAGACTCCCCTATTTTCACATGGCCTTTAATTGACAATTCCGACCAGTTTGCAAGACAGCTCGGCATGTTTGCTAAAGGAAAATACGGAAAACTGGAATACCGTTTCAGCCTGAACAAACCATTTGCGACAGATCTGGTCCCGACAAATGTTGCAGATCCGGCAAAAGCCGTTGCAGTAGATAACAACGGAAATCCCAATTTTTCAAAAGCCGGATATGTAGAATATCAGTTTCTGGATGAAGAATCCAATCTATTGCCTTTCAAGGTAGGATCTTATTTAGGAACAAAGAAGGTTTTTAATCTTGGCGCCGGCTTTTATCATCAGAAAGACGGAACCCGGACTTCTGTAAATTCAAATATTGAAAAGCACGACATAACACTTCTTGCTGTTGATGCTTTTGCAGACATTCCCTTGGGAAATGCCAAAAACAAGATGGCTGTTTCAGCTTATGCAGGATATTACAATTATCAGTTTGGCCCGAACTACATAAGAAACATCGGCATTATGAATATTGCCTCTTCTGATCCGAATTTCGTTGGAAACAGAGCGATTGCGGGTCCGGGAAATCTTCAACCCACCATCGGAACAGGTAATATTATCTACGCACAAGCCGGATTGCTGTTGCCAAGTCAGGCAGACAAACCGAAAATCAGGATACAACCTTTCGCAGCGTATACTCACAAAAATTTTGAGGTTTTCGACAAATCTTCATCCCAATTTGATATCGGCGCTAACTGGTTCATCGACGGTCATCATGCAAAGATTACAACCCAATATTCCAGCAGGCCTGTTTATACAAGCCCTGCAGAAAGCCCTTCTTCCAAAGGAGAATTTATTATCCAATTTCAGATTTATTTATAAATCCTGTTAAATTTAAACATTAAGCGGTTAAGATAAATTAAGAAAGCTATAATGAACTTTAAGCAAAAATTCTAAAATTAAATCTTAAATAATCAAGATAAATTATTAAAAACTCAATATCAATTTAAACAACCTTAAAAATTAAGCATATGAGCGAAAACAATCACATAAGCTATGAGAATATGACCGAGCGGCAAAAAAACCGTACGATCTGGAGCGTCATTACAGCATCATCACTCGGAACGCTTATAGAATGGTATGATTTCTATATTTTCGGAAGTCTTGCCGTAGTTCTGGCAACCAAGTTTTTCCCTGCAGATAATCCTACCGCCGCATTTTTGTCGACTTTGGCAACCTTTGCCGCGGGATTTGTTGTAAGACCTTTCGGAGCCTTATTTTTCGGCAGACTGGGCGACATTATCGGAAGAAAATATACATTTTTGGTAACATTACTCATCATGGGGTTTTCAACATTCCTCATCGGATGTATTCCCAGTTATGAGACCATTGGATTTTTGGCGCCGGTTTTAGTTTTAATTTTAAGATTATTACAAGGCCTGGCTCTTGGTGGAGAATATGGTGGAGCAGCAACTTATGTTGCAGAATATGCACAGCCCGGAAGAAGAGGCTACTGGACCTCCTGGATCCAGACAACGGCAACGGCAGGGCTTTTCATTTCTCTGATCGTTATTTTGGTAACAAAAACCACGCTCTCTGCAGAAGAGTTTGACGGCTGGGGCTGGAGGGTACCGTTCTGGATCTCCATTCTAATGGTAGGCGTTTCATATATCATCCGAAGAAACATGAAAGAATCCCCATTATTTGCAAAAGCCAAAAGCGAGGGAAAAACTTCAAAAAATCCTTTGAAAGAAAGCTTTGGAAATAAGTTTAATTTCAAATTTGTTTTACTGGCATTATTCGGAGCAGCTATGGGACAGGGGGTAATCTGGTATACCGGGCAATTTTATGCTATGAGCTTCCTTCAAAAAGTAATGAATGTGGAATCTGCACAGGTAGATTCATTAATGGCTACCGCTCTGTTTTTAGGCACCCCATTCTTTGTATTCTTCGGATGGCTTTCCGACAAAATCGGAAGAAAAGCGGTGATGATGACAGGAATGCTGATCGCTATTTTAGCATACAGGCCTATTTATGACAGTATGTTCAAAAGTGTAAATCTTGAAAATAAAACTGTTGCCGCAAACGGAATTTCAGAAAAAAGAACAGCAAAAATACACAATGAAATCACCACAGACAGCCTCGTTACCTTTCACAAAGAAACTCTTTTCACCGATGGTACGCTGGTAAAAAAAGACAGCATCATTCACTGGTCGGCAAACGGGCCGGTAATGAAAGACGGAAAAGCAGAAGAGCCGAAAGTAACACAAACCATAAAATTAGCAGACAACACAAAATGGTATCTTGTTCTGATGGTGTTTATTCAGGTGATTTTTGTGACGATGGTGTACGGTCCTATTGCAGCTTTCCTGGTAGAAATGTTCCCGGTAAGAATCCGTTACACCTCAATGTCTCTGCCGTACCATATCGGAAACGGTGTTTTTGGAGGCTTGCTGCCTGCCGTGGCAACCTATCTGGTAACTACAGGAAAAGAAGCCGGACACGCTACCTGGTATCTGGAAGGACTCTGGTATCCTATCGGTGTAGCGGGAGTCTGCTTACTCATCGGCTTGTTTTATCTTAAAAGCAAGAATAATAATATTCATGATTAAACACTGAATCGCGCAATTTTTTTTATTAATTTTAAAACAACTAAAATGAACGGACTCAAAAAAATATTAGGCATACTCTGGATCGCAATAGCCCTTGTAGTAGGATATTTCGGAATCACTGTAATGGGAATTCCTAAAATTACTTCGGGAAAACAGGAAGACTTGGTGTTTGGAATCATTATACTATTCGTACTGATGCCAATAATTTCAGGCGGAATGGCCATTTTCGGATACTATTCGTTAACAGGAGAATATTCGGACGACAAAGAATAATTAAAAATTAAAAATGATAATTGATCAATGACAAATGTATTCTGTTAAATGATCAATTATCATTCATCAATTATGAAAAAGAGACACGAACAAAAACTAATCATTCTGAGCATCGGGCTTATGATTGCTTTCAGTATTCCAGTTTCGTTGCTGTTCAACAGTGACCGGGAGGTTCTTGGCTATCCGATGATTCTTGTTTATATTTTTGTATTGTGGATGATATCTATCATTATTTCTTTCATAATCATAAAAAGATATGATGAGTAGTTTCGCTTTATTTACTGTCGTTTTATTTTATCTGGCTCTTTTGTTTTTAGTCGCTCATCTGGCGGAAAAAAAAAGGAGCAAGCTCTGGATTGATAATCCTTATATCTATGCGCTTTCACTGGCAGTTTACTGTACAGCCTGGACGTACTATGGCAGTATAGGTGTTGCGGCAACAAGGGGACTTAATTATCTTCCAATTTATGTAGGACCTATTATGATTATCCCTGCATGGATCTACATCAATACACGTATTGTAAGAATTTCAAGAGTAAATAAAATCAGCAGCCTGGCCGATTTCATTTCCCTGCGGTATGGAAACAGTAGAAGCTTCAGTGCGATTATCACTATCGTATGCCTTTTGGCAATTGTTCCATATATCGGATTGCAGATTAAAGCAATTTCCGAAACCTTTCACCTGGTAACAGAGACCGCCATTTCGAAAAATATTCTTACGGATAATGCTACTTTCGTGGTGGTTCTTATCGCCGTATTTGCATCCTATTACGGCACAAGATATGTTGATGCATCCGAAAAACGGTTAGGAATAATCTCAGCAATTGCGCTTGAAAGCTTCCTGAAACTTTTCTTCATTATTATTTTAGGACTTTTCGTTATTTACTTTGTATTTGACGGTTTTTCTGACATCTATACAAAAGCAAGTCAATTTAAAGATTTCAAAGCAAAAAATACTTTCAACGGAATTGAAGGCGCATTAAACTGGATGATTCTCTGCATGATTTCAGGAACAGCCATCTGTATACTTCCAAGACAGTTTCACACGGCGATTGTAGAAAACAGGAAGGAAAAACACATTAAAACAGCTATTTGGTTTTTCCCTTTGTATCTTTTAATTTTTACATTTTTTATCTTTCCGATTGCATGGGGAGGAAGATTGATTTTTAACGGACAGAATGTCAATCCTGAGTTCTACTCCATCCTGATTCCTCAGCATTTTAACAATACACTGATTACGGTCCTGGTATTTCTCGGAGGATTAAGTTCCTCTATATCAATGATTATCATTTCCGCAATTACCTTATCCATTATGCTTTCCAACAACCTTATCATTCCATACGGATTACTGGGCAAATTCAAATCAGAGAACGAAAGTCAAAATACACGAAATATTACCAACATCAGAAAGTTCAGCATTTTCGCGTTGATTATTATGGCGTTTGCCTTTTATAAGTACTTTATTCTAAAAACTTCACTCGATTCGGTGGGTCTGATTTCATTTGTAATCATTGCCCAATTGGCACCGGCATTTTTCGGGGCCATTTTCTGGAGAAGAGGAAGCTATAAAGGAGCCGTTACAGGATTGATTGCAGGGCTGATTATCTGTTATTTCGGATTGATTATCCCACAATATTATTTCTCTTACAATCAGGAATTCAAAGGTGTGTTAAGAGATATGTATCATGTTTTTGATTTTTTTACTATTCCGTATCTCGACAGAATCCCTCAGGTTTTCTTCTGGTCTTTATTGGTTAACGCAGGTTTTTTTGCAATCATCTCAGTAAGTATAAAAGGAAATTACCGCGAAAGAAACTTTGCCGAACTGTATGTGGATATCGACAAATATATCCAGAATCACGAAAATGCATTCATCTGGCGAGGAAAAGCTTATGTTTCAGATATTAAAAATATTTTGGAACGATTTTTAGGCAAAAATAAAACAGAGCAGGCTTTAAGAATTTTCAATTTAAAATACAGCATTGACTCACAAACAGAAACCGCAGATTCCCGGTTCATCAAATTCTCAGAAAATTTATTAGCCGGAAGAATAGGAACTGCTTCTGCAAAAATTTTGATTGAAGGTGTTACAAAAGAAGACAAGATCTCTTTAAAAGAAGTATTAAATATTTTAGAGGAATCTAAAGAAAATATCTCCCTGAATAAAAAACTGACCGAACAATCTGAAGAATTGCAAAAATTATCCGATGACCTTAGAAACGCCAACAAAAGCCTTCTTATCAAAGACCGCCAGAAAGACGATTTCCTGGATTCCGTCGCCCATGAACTGAGAACACCGATTACAGCGATCCGTTCAGCAGGGGAAATTTTAGCGGATGATGATGATATTCCATCCGAAATTAAAAAAGAATTTTTAAACAATATCATTACAGAGTCTGACCGGCTGAGCGAAATCATTAATGATATTCTCTATCTCGACAAACTGGAACACGGAGCGATCTCTCTGCACATTCGGGAAAACAATATCATGGAGACCTATAAAAAAGCACTCAATCCACTTCTGCATCTTATTCAGAACAAAAAAATACATCTCAGTGAAGTCAATCTTTTAAATCAGTTTATATTTGAATACGATGAAGCAAGGATGATACAGCTTTTCCAGAATATTCTGGGGAATGCTTTGAAATTTACGGATGAACAGGGAACCATACAAACCAAATTATCCGAAAAAGAAAATCAGTTAATTATTAAAATTTTCAACACCGGAAAACATATTCCCGAGGAAGATCTTGAAATGATATTTGACAAATTCTACCAGTCCAGGAACCAAAACATTTTAAAACCCACAGGGAGCGGACTGGGCCTAGCAATCTGCAGGAAAATTGCAGAAGCTCAGGGCGGAACCATAAAAGCAGAAAACAGCGGATTGGGTGTAACGTTTACAATCTTTTTACCTAAAATTATAAAAGACAATAAAAATGAAGTTGAACAAAATGAACACAACCTATGAAGAAAATAATTATTGCAGATGATGAACATAAGATACTAATGTCGCTGGAATACAGCTTTAAGAAAAACGGCTACGACGTGTATATCGCCAGAGACGGAACCGAAGTTCTGGAATTTTTAAAAACCATGACTCCGGATGTTATCCTGCTGGATATTATGATGCCCAATCTTGACGGCTACAGCACGTTAGAAATCATTAAGCAGGACGAAAGATTAAAAGACACAAAAGTCATTTTCCTGAGCGCAAAAAATAACCCAAGAGATATCGAAAAAGGCATGGAAATGGGAGCCGATGCGTATGTAATCAAGCCTTATTCAATCAAAAAGCTGATGCAGCAGATTGAAGATATGTTTTGAAGATTATAACAATTCCAAATTGTTATTTAAAAGTTAAACTACAGGTTCTTCATTAATTGTGTCTCACCATAACCTAAAACACAATACTATATGAATACAGACGATTTATTTACACAAAGCATAGAAAATAAAGAGAATTTCTGGAAAAAACAGGCTCAGGAAATCAGCTGGTTTAAATTTCCTGAAATCATTGCATCAAGTGACGATAAGCATTATACCCAATGGTTTATTGATGGAAAACTCAATATGTGTTACCTCTGCATCGACAAACATATTGAAGATGGCTTTGGAAATGAAACTGCCATTATTTATGATTCTCCGGTAACGCAACAAAAGAAAAAGTACACTTTCAATGAAGCCAGAGAAGAAATTTCGAAACTTGCCGGAGGTTTGATTTCTTTAGGCCTGAAAAAAGGTGATACCGCGGTTATTTATATGCCAATGATTCCACAGACGCTTTTTGCCATGCTGGCCTGTGCACGGATCGGTGTTATTCATAATGTTGTTTTCGGAGGATTTGCACCGCATGAACTTGTAGTGAGAATTGACGACTGCAAACCCAAAGCTTTAATCACCGCAACAGCAGGAGTGGAAATAGCCAAAAGAATCCCCTATTTGCCATTGGTTGAAAAAGCCATTGAACTGGCACAGGATAAAGTAGAAAACATTATCGTGTTCAACAGGAAACTGGTAGACAATCAACATGAAATGTTTGACGGGTTGATCGATTATGAAGAATTGGTTCAAAAATCGGAATCCGCAGACTGCATTTCTGTTGAATCTACACATCCGCTCTATTTATTATATACATCAGGAACAACAGGAAAGCCAAAAGGCATCGTAAGAGATACAGGCGGCTATGCAACCGCACTGAAATTTTCCATGAATTATATTTATGGTGTAGAACCGGGTGACACCTATTGGGCAGCTTCTGACTTCGGATGGGCTGTAGGACATAGCTTTTCGGTGTACGGACCTCTCATCAACAGGAATACAACTATTATTTTTGAAGGCAAACCGATTATGACACCCGATGCCGGAACTTTCTGGAGAGTTATTTCAGAATATAAAGTTTCGGTAATGTTCACGGCACCAACAGCGATAAGAGCGATTAAAAAAGAAGATCCCAACGGAGAACTGGTAAAGAAATACGATCTGAGCCATTTCAGAAAGCAGTTTCTGGCCGGCGAAAGATGCGATGTAGCAACATTAGACTGGTTTACAAAACATATCGGAGTTCCCGCTATTGACCATTGGTGGCAGACGGAATCCGGCTGGCCAATGCTGGGACTAATGACTTCCGATGAAAATTATACTATAAAAAGAGCTTCCGCCGGAAAACCCATTCCGGGTTATGATATTAAAATTTTTGACGAAAACGGATATGAGCTGGATGCCCATCACGAAGGCTATCTCGTGATTAAACTTCCGCTTCCTCCGGGAGCCCTGCTTGGAATCTGGAATGACAATGAGCGTTTCCAAAGCAGCTATTTGTCACAATATAACGGCTATTATTTTTCCGGAGACGGTGCCATTAAAGATGAAGACGGCTATATATTTATTACAGGAAGAGTGGATGATGTTATTAATGTTGCCGGACACCGGCTTTCGACTTCAGAAATGGAAGAGAATGTTTCATCCCATCCGGATGTTGCAGAATGTGCCGTAGTAGGAATTGATGATGAACTTAAAGGACAGGTTCCTTTTGCAGCCATTGTTCTAAAAAACGGCTCTGGAATTTCCGAGGAAAATATCGAAAAGGAAATTGTAAAAAACGTCCGCGAAAAAATTGGTGCCGTTGCGTGTCTTAAAAATGTAATGACCGTAAAACGGCTGCCAAAGACCCGTTCGGGAAAGATCCTGAGAAAACTTATCAGAACACTTCTGGACAATAAAGATTTCCAGGTTCCTTCAACAATTGATGATGAAAAGATTATTGAAGAAATTCAACAAAAGATAGTGGAATACAGAACTAAAAAATTAAATTATAATTAAATAAAACAGAATTAAATTAAAAAAAGGGATATGAGAAATTACCTGATAGAAGATTTACCACAATATTTTGAAGATTATAAAAAATCGATTAAAAATCCTAAAAAATTCTGGGATAAAATAGCCGATGAAAACTTCGTGTGGTATCAGCGCTGGAGCAAAGTCGTAAAATACGACATGAATGAAGCCAAAATTTCGTGGTTTAAAAATGCTAAATTAAATATTACTAAAAACTGCCTGGACAGACATCTTTCGGTAAGAGGCGATAAAACAGCCATTATCTGGGAACCCAATGATCCAAAAGAAGAAGCGCAACATATCTCTTACAGCGAATTGTACACCAGGGTCAACAAAACAGCGAATGTACTCAGGGAATTAGGAATTGAAAAAGGAGACAGAGTATGCATCTACCTCCCAATGATTCCTGAACTGGCTATTACAATGCTTGCCTGCGCAAAATTGGGAGCTGTTCATTCTGTAATTTTTGCAGGGTTTTCAGCATCTGCTGTTTCTTCAAGAGTCAATGACTGCGGCGCAAAAATGGTGATTACTTCTGATGGCAGCTACAGGGGAAGTAAAGTTTTAGATTTAAAAAGCATTGTTGATGAAGCTTTAGAAAAAACACCAACCGTAGAAAAAGTGCTCGTTGTAAAAAGAACCCATAACGACATCAAAATGAAGGAACACAGAGATTTCTGGATGGGAGATCTTTATGAAAATGCTTCTCCTGATTTTGTTTCCGTCATTATGGATGCAGAAGATCCGCTTTTTATTCTGTACACTTCCGGATCAACGGGAAAACCGAAAGGAATGCTCCACACCTGTGCCGGATACATGGTGTACACCGCTTATACTTTTAAAAATGTATTTAATTACAAGGAAAATGATATCTACTGGTGTACTGCAGATATCGGCTGGATTACAGGACATTCGTATATCCTTTACGGACCGTTACTTAACGGTGCTACAACTGTTATTTTCGAAGGCATACCCACTTATCCGGAGCCGGACAGATTCTGGGAAGTGATCGAAAAACACAAAATTACTCAGTTTTATACAGCACCTACAGCCATCCGTTCACTAGCCAAAGAAAGTGTAGAATGGGTTGATAAGCATGACCTGAGTACATTAAAAGTAATAGGCTCCGTTGGCGAGCCCATTAATGAAGAAGCGTGGCATTGGTTTAATGATCACGTCGGAAAGAAAAAATGCCCGATTGTCGATACATGGTGGCAGACGGAAACCGGCGGAATTATGATCTCTCCCCTCCCATTTGTAACCCCTACCAAACCTACCTACGCAACATTGCCGCTTCCGGGAATACAACCGGTTTTAATGGACGATAAACGTAACGAAATTATGGGCAACCAGGTTACCGGGAACCTTTGTATCCGTTTTCCATGGCCGGGTATCGCAAGGACCATCTGGGGAGATCATCAACGGTATAAAGAGACGTATTTCACTGCTTTTCCGGGCAAATATTTTACCGGTGACGGCGCACTTCGCGATGAGGTAGGCTATTACAGAATTACCGGACGAGTGGACGATGTAATTATCGTTTCCGGACACAATTTGGGAACTGCGCCTATTGAAGACAGCATCAATCAGCATCCTGCCGTGGCGGAGTCTGCCATCGTGGGGTATCCTCACGATATTAAAGGAAATGCACTCTACGGTTATGTTGTTTTAAAAGAAACTGGGGAAAGCAGACAAAGAGAGAATCTTAAAAAAGAGATTAATCAGCTTATTTCCGAACAGATTGGTCCTATTGCTAAGCTTGATAAAATTCAGTTTGTTTCCGGATTGCCAAAAACACGTTCAGGAAAAATTATGCGGAGAATATTACGCAAGATTGCAGAAGGTGATTTCAGTAATTTCGGGGATATCACTACTCTTCTGAATCCTGAAATCGTAGAAGAAATAAAAAATGAAAGAGTATAATAAGAGTGGAAATTTTTCCGCTTTTGTATCAAATTAATCTCTAATAGATTTTTCATATAAAAATTTAATACATTATAGATAAAACAATATAATATAAAAATTATTAAAAATAATTCATTATTTATCTAAATTATTTGTACATTTATTATCAATTAAAAACTATTGCTATGTCAAATATTTTAGCTGGATTATTTGATCCTCACAGCGATTACAAAAAATTAGAAGCGGATCTTGAAGATTCCGGTTTTGAGAATTCGGAATATATTGTATATCTCAACGAAGACAATCATTCCCCATATATTGTGAGTGTGGCAGTAAAAGAACATCAGATTGATGATGCTAAAAACGTGTTTAACCAAAATACGGTAATGAAAACATATCTGTTTGAAAATATGAGTCTTGAACAGGCAAATTACACTACCCTTAAAAACTATATCAGCGCAAGAAATAAAGCGGAAATCCATAACAGTCCGGATGTCAGAATTAAAGGCTCTACTATGGGAATGGATTCCGAAGTTAAATTTTAAATACAAATGATGAAAATAATTGTTCTGACCCGTAGATCAGTCTATGGGTTTTTTGTGTTTGAAAAGTGCGAAAAATTTCGTATTTTCGTGTAAATATAGGCTTTAGCACGAATGAGTTACGACTTAGAACAAGAAAATAAAGAAATACTCGCCAGATATAAAGATCTGATTTCTAACACATACCGCACTTTGGATGAGGAAAACAATAAACTTATCCGAAAAGCATTTGATATTGCGCTGGACGCTCATAAAGATCAGAGGAGAAAATCCGGGGAACCGTATATTTACCATCCTATTGCCGTAGCGAAAATTGTAGCCACGGAAATCGGTCTCGGAGCTACGTCGATTGCCTGTGCACTGTTGCATGACGTAGTTGAGGATTCTGATTATACGTATGAAGATCTGAAGAAAATTTTTGGTGAAAAAATAGCAAATATCGTCAACGGACTTACCAAAATTTCCATTATGAACCATCAGAACATCTCGGTTCAGTCGGAAAATTACAGAAAACTTTTGCTTACTCTTTCAGAAGATTTCAGGGTAATTCTGATCAAAATTGCAGACCGCCTTCATAATATGCGTACGCTGGAAAGCATGGCTCCCGACAAGCAGAAAAAAATTGCTTCCGAAACCGTGTACATTTATGCTCCGATGGCGCACCGCTTAGGTCTGTATAATATTAAATCCGAACTTGAAGATTTATCTTTAAAATATAATAATCCGGACGTTTATACAGAAATTACCGAAAAACTCGAGCTCGCCAAAGAAAGCCGCGAACGTTATATTGAAGAATTTAAAAAGGAAGTCTCCGAAAAACTCCATGAAGAAGGCCTTAATTTTAAAATAAAGGGCCGTGCAAAAGCCATTTCTTCGATTTACAGAAAAATGCTGAAGCAGGGAGTCTCTTTCGAGGAAGTGTATGATAATTACGCCATCAGGATTATTTATAAATCCGATGCCAAGAACGAAAAATTCCTGGCATGGAAAATCTACTCTATTGTAACGGACGTTTATCACAGTAATCCTTCCAGAATGCGTGACTGGATTACACAGCCCCGTTCCACAGGATATGAAAGTCTTCACCTGACCGTTTTAGGACCGGATAAAAAATGGATTGAAGTACAGATCCGCTCCGAAAGAATGGACGAAATTGCAGAAAAAGGAGTTGCAGCCCATTATAAATACAAAGAAGGATACAAACAAAGCTCCGAAGACAGAAATTTTGAAAACTGGGTAACGGAAATTCGTGAAGTACTGGAACAGCAGCAGAATCTTTCTACTTCCGAACTGCTGGACAATATCAAGCTCAACCTTTACTCTAAGGAAGTTTTTGTGTTTACTCCGAAAGGCGAAATTAAAATCTTGCCAACCAATGCCACAGCGCTTGATTTTGCTTTCTCGGTACACTCAGACCTGGGCATGAAATGTTTAGGCGCAAAGATCAATGGAAAGCTTGTTCCGATTTCTTATGTTTTACAGAATGGAGACCAGGTGGATATTCTTTCTTCACAAAACCAGAAGCCAAAGTCTGACTGGCTGGAATTTGTGGTTACCTCAAAGGCCAAATCAAAAATCAAGAGTTATTTAAACTCGCAGAAAAATCAGCTGGTAGAGGAAGGAAAAGAAATCCTTCAGCGAAAGCTTCGCCATGCCAAGATCAACTTTAATGATGATGAGGTGAATAAGCTTCAGAAGTTTTTTAACCTTAAAAGTTCACAGGAGGTATTTCTTAAATTTCAAAGCAATGAACTTGATGCAAGCAGCCTGAGAAAATATATTGAAAGTAAAAACGTATTCAACAACCTGCTTTCAAGATTCAGGAAGTCTCCTTCAAAAAATACTGCTTTTACAGAACCTAAAGAGCAGAACCTGGATATGATTGTCTTCGGTAAAGACGAAGAAAAACTTAATTACACTTATGCAAAATGCTGCACCGTGATTCCGGGAGACAAAATATTCGGCTTTATTACCATTTCGGATGGAATCAAAGTACACAGTGACAACTGCCCGAATGCCATTAATCTTCGTGCTCAATACGATTATAGGGTTATCCCTGCCAAATGGGTGAATGCGGAAAGTTTTAAAAACAGGGTGAAAATAGAAATTGAAGGACTAGACAGGATGGGAATGATCAATGATATCACTACCGTAATCAGTGGCGCAATGGGAATGGATATGAAAAGCATGTCTATTGAATCCAATGACGGCATTTTCACAGGAACCATTAATCTTGAAGTAAAAAATAAAAGCCAGCTGGAACAAACCTTCAAAAAACTCAATGACATTAATGGCGTTTCAAAAGTGAGACGATTACAATCTTAATATGAATCTTACAAAATATTTCAAAAAATTTTTCAGCAGCAATCAGGCTTCGGGAATCATCCTGATTTTTTGTGTTATAGTATCGTTACTAATTGCAAACTCATCTGCTGCAGAAAGTTTCCAGGGGTTCCTGAACAGAGAGACAGGAACGGATGTTTTTCATTTGCGATATCCGGTAAGCATATGGATCAATGACGGGCTGATGGCTGTCTTTTTTCTTTTGGTAGGATTGGAAATAAAAAGGGAAATGGTAGAAGGTGAGCTTTCTTCATTTAAAAATGCATCTCTTCCCATTTTTGCGGCAATGGGCGGAATGCTTGTTCCTGCAGTAATCTATGCAACTATGAATTACGGAACAGACTACAGCAACGGCTGGGGAATTCCTATGGCAACCGATATTGCTTTTTCGCTGGCCATTATTTCACTGTTGGGAAATAAGATCCCGAATTCTATTAAAATCTTTCTGGCAGCACTGGCTATTGTGGATGATCTGGGCGCTATCCTGGTGATAGCCATATTTTATACAGACCAGATTCACTGGATTTATTTATTACTTTCTGCCGGTGTCACAGCATTATTATTTTTATTAAATTTCCTGAAGGTTACAAGGATTATTTTTTATTTGATTCCAGGCTTATTTTTGTGGTATTTCCTTCATCATTCCGGAATTCATGCAACTATTGCGGGCGTTTTACTGGCGTTTTCAATTCCTACAAACATCTCGGATACAGAAATTTCACCTTTGGAAAAACTTGAGCATCAGCTTCATTTTCCTGTAAGTTTTTTAATCATGCCGATATTTGCCTTAACGAATACCAATATTACATTTACGAATGAAATGATATCGGGGGTGACGAGTACCTTAGGAATAGGAATTATTCTGGGACTTGTTGCAGGAAAACTTTTAGGAATTAACCTGTTCTCGTTATTAGCTATTAAATTTAAACTGAGTTCTTTACCTCACAACAGTTCATGGAAACAGATGATTGGTGTAGGTTTGTTGGCTGGAATAGGATTTACCATGTCAATTTTCATTGCGCTGCTTTCCTTTAAAAATGAAATTGAAATTCAGAATGAGGCTAAGTTCGCCATTCTCATCGCTTCTTTTATTGCTGCCGTTTCCGGATATGTTGTTCTCAATCTAGGTTCACGCAGAAGGTTCACCGAGGAAGATGAAAATTAAAAATGCGGCCTTAGGATCCAAATCTTATTTATCATCATTGGAATCTGCGTTTTGATTTCTTGATTTTCTTAGCTCGTCTGATAATAATTTTTCGATCCTCAGTTTTCTGATGGCCATATTCAATTCATTTCCGAAAAGAAGCAGATAAACATTTACATTTACCCAGATCATCAGAAGAATCATACTCCCGATTGATCCATACAGTACGTTGTAACGTGCAATATTTTTTATGTATAAAGCGAACAGGTAGGTAGTCAATACAAACAATACCGTGGTTAAAATAGCTCCCGGAATAGCCTGCCTGAATCTCGCAATTTTTACAGTTCCCAGCCAATAAAAAAGTGTGAGAAGAATAAAATAAAATAAAGGAAAAGATACAAAACCGATAATTTCCGAAAGGTTATTAACCAGCCAAGAAACATCATAAACAGGCGTAAATTGCTTTAAAACCACTTCAGAATAATACAATCCGAAAAGTGCAAGAAAGACAATCAGTACAAAGCCAATGGTGATAAAAAATGAAAGTATAAATTCTTTTACATCGCTCATCTTTTCGCGGGTATTTTCATTGAATCCATTGATGAGTGAAAATGTTCCGTTCGTGGCAAAGATCAGGGCAAGGACAATAGTCAGGTTGCTGATTCCTTTCATATTCGGGACAATACTTGCTTCAATATAGCTGCGTACATCTCCCTCCATGCTGGCGGGGAAAACATTATGCATCAATACATCAAAAATATAATACTGCAGCGTTTCATAATGCGGCATATAAGGTATTACCGAAAGGATAAAGAGAATGAAAGGAAATAAACTGATCGTAAAACTCCAGGAAATAGCAGCTGCCTTTCTTCCTATTTTATCTTTAAAAATTCCTCTGATATAAATCTGAAACATCTGCCACAGCGATATCCCCAACAGGGGGATGTGTATCTCATCAAAAAATTCTTGAATTTTACGTATGAATTTCGGAAGTTTCAGACCCATATTATTTTAAAATATTATCTATTTTATCAAAATTTCTATTTACAAATGTAGGAGAATTAAACCGAAAACCAATTCCAGCACGGAAAAGCCATTGTGTTGCGGAATAAAAATTTTCATTGGAGCTGTTGATCAAATTGAGCTGGGCACCCGCACCAAAAAACCATTTTCCATTGTCATAACCGATTCTTCCGTTGGAATAGCCTCCGATATTAAATTCATGAAAATCTTCGCCAATGAGTTTGGCGTAATATATTTCCGGATAAGCTTCCAATATGGCATACCAGTTTTTAATTTTTTTCTGAATACCTGCTCCCGATCTTAAAGCAATCCTCACATCTTTGGAAGGGCTATTTTTAATTTCAGTAAAAGTATTTCCCTGATAAATTGTTTTATTCATATCGCTAAGGATATTGTACTGGTAAAACAGTCCTGTACTAATAACAAAAACATCCTTTAATGGCTGATAGGTCATACTATTAAAACTTCGGTAATCTGATTTGTTTCCTATCCAGAGGTAACTTGTTTCTCCCTTAAAAGAACGATACTTTGCATCGGGAAACTGAAGATACCCCTCTTTATTATAATTGTTATCATACAACATCTGAAAAAATTCTTTGATATCCTGAAAATACAGACCTTTTACCTGGCTGAAATACAGATACTGCCTGATTTTCGGACTTAGGAAAAAAGTAAATCCAACATTGAAATATTTTGATTTCCCCTTTTCAAGATCATCATTATTGATATGGGTAAGTTTTGGGGCAAAGGAAAAACTGACATCAACCCAACGGTATTTCAGAAAAAATTCCGTGTAAAAAGCATCATTCGGTCTTAACCGAAAAAACTTACCTTCATATGACAGAGCAAATGAATTGTCCACGTAACTCAGTCCCCCTACAACAGAAACTTTCTTTTTATCTTCAAGATTACGTGCTGTTTCATTTTCACTAAATTCCTGTGCAAAAGAAAGTAATGGAAAAAAATAAACCAGAAAAGACAAAACTGATATTTTCATTGGTATGATGTGGTACAAAAATAATGATTTTTTTAAAACCTGATTTTCACAAGCGCAACACGATTATGAATTCTGTTGATTTATAAATATCTTTGAAGCCTAATTAGGAATAAATGCAGATTAACTTGCTTTGTATCGGTAAAACTGATGATAAGGAAATTACTTCCCTGATCAGTTATTATATAAAAAGACTTCCCAAACACTGGAATTTTGAAATCATTGAAATTCCGGATGTAAAAAATGCCAGAAACCTGTCTCCTGAACTTTTAAAGAAAGAAGAAGCAAAACTTTTCTTGAATTATATAGACCGGACGGATCTGGTAATGATTCTTGATGAAAAAGGCAAACAGTTTACCAGCCGTGAATTTTCGCAAAAAATCGATAATTGGATGAGTTCTTCAGTAAAAAAAATCCATCTTCTGATTGGTGGTGCATACGGGTTTTCGGAAGAAGTTTACGCCAGAGCCAACGAAAAAATATCGTTATCAAAAATGACTTTCACACACCAGATGATACGTCTTTTCATCGTAGAGCAGCTGTATCGAGCAGATCAGATCTTGCAGGGAAAACCCTATCATAATGATTGATCTGATATTCACCTATGAATAGTATTGGTTTCGGCGGCTCCGCCGCCGAAACCAATACTGAAACTACAGAAAATTATTTCTTGCTTTCACATTTAGAGTAATATTCCATCAGCAGAGGTTTCTCATATCCCAGGCTTACCGCCTTATCAAGGCTTGCACAAGCTTCCTTCGGCTTTGCCGTTTCGAATAAAATCAGTGCTTTATTTACGTACGCCTGAGCAAATTTAGGATCAATTGAAATTGCTTTGTTGACATCAGCGAGCGCTTCCTTATTTTTTTTCAGTTTAAAGTAGACGTCACCTCTTCCGCTATAAAGAAGGGATTCCGGTTTTTCTGAAATTAGCTGGTTATAATCTTTTAAGGCACCTTCAAGATCACCGCTGTTCTTTTTAAGATTGGCCAGTCCGGTTCTTGCGTAAATATTATCGGGGGCAAAGCTGAGAATCTGGTTTAAATCTTTTGCTGCCAGATCTTTCTTGCCTAAATTTTCATAAACTTTAGAACGGGTAAGGTACATATCTGCATTTTCAGGTTCAAGCTTAAGTCCCTGATTAAGATAATCCAATGCAGCCTGTTTATTTCCTTTTTGTCCGTGAATAGAACCTAAATTAGCATAAACTGCTGCAGACATAGGATCTGATTTTAGTGCAGATTCATAGGATTTGAACGCTGCGGTTGTTTTACCGAGTCTTCTCTGTGAAGTACCCAGGTAATTGTAATATTCTGATTTGAATTTCTGAATTTTTTCGGTCTGAACCAGCTTGGAATATTCTTCTTCTGCACATTTGTAATCCGCTTTACGGAAACAATCTTCGGCAATCTTTTTGTCCTGAGCCTGAAGCGATATTGTTGAACATGTTAATGCTAAAAAAAATAGAGTTTTTCTCATGAGGTTATATTTTGTTTGTTGATTACTTTTCTGGCAAGTGCAGCAAATACCACTCCCAATAAAGTTCCAACAAACGCCCCCACCAAAATATCTATCGGGAAATGCACTCCTAAATAAATGCGGCTGTAGGATATCACTGCTGCCCACACAAATATAGCATAAGGAAACCATTTAAGTCTATTTTTTAATAAAAAACTTAAATAAGTCGCCAGAAAGAATGTATTGGAAGCATGGGCAGAATAAAACCCGAACTGTCCGCCGCATTTTACAATCCTCATGTGATCCTGCAGCGAAGGATCATGGCAAGGTCTTAGTCTTTCTATACCATGTTTGAAAACGCCGGCTAACTGATCTGATATAGTAACCCCAATTGCAATAAAAACAAGAATAAAAACTAATGATCTTAGCTTGTAGCTTTTAAACAGAAAATAGCAGAAAATAATATAAAGCGGGACCCAGATCCAGGTGCTGGAAATCAACATCCAGAACTGGTCAAAAGAAGAATCTCCTAAATTATTGAGAAATAAAAAGACTTTTTTATCTTCCTGAATAATTTCCTCCATACGTTATCTGCTTACAGGTCCCTCATAGGTTTCATCCTCTGAAGGTTTTGGTTTTGGAGGTTCATTTGAAGACTGGGAATCAGCAAGAATATCGCTTTGAACATCTTTCATCGGATTAAAATCTTTTGCGGCATCTTTTACTTTTTCAATCTCACGCTTGATCTCAGAAACAGGATTATCCGTTTCTTTCATGATCTCGGTTTTGATATCTTCCACTGCACCACGCATCTTTCTTACCCCTGCACCCAGATCACGGGCGATTTGAGGAAGCTTATCCGGTCCGAATAATACTACGATTGCCACGGCAATCAGTGCCATTTCTCCAATGCTTAGTTCCATGCTACAAAATTACAAAAGATAAGTGAATCTCAGTACTTATTATTAAGTTTTAATAAAATATTAAGTTTTAAAACGTATTCTTTTTAATCAAATCTATATCCGTTATAAGCTGCTGCATATCAGATTGTAGGGTACCATTATAAATTCCTCTGATTTTTCTCTGCCCATCTACAAGAATAATATGTTCTGTATGAAGAAATTCTGCACTGTCGCGCGTAAATCCTAAAGCTTCTTCAGCAAAATAAGATTTCCGGGCAAGCCTGTATATTTCATCTTTATTTCCGGTAAGAAAATGCCAGTTTGCATTTGTAATTTTATGCTTTGTTTTAAAATCTTTCAGTTTTTCTGAGGTATCAATCCAAGGTGTTACTGAAAAAGAAAGTAAAATTACATCGGGATCGTTTTTATATTTTCGGTCTACCAGTTTCAGATTTCTGATCATGTTGGGACAAATACTTCCGCATGATGTGAAAATAAAGCTGGCAATATGTATTTTATGATCCGTGATTTTATCCGTAATTACCCTATTGTCCTGATCAACAAAAGAAAAATGTTGGATTGTATGATTAATTTTATCGGTAGCTTCCTCTTCAGATAAAAATTGGGGCTCAAAATCCGGTGTGTTGTAATAAGGTACATCTTGTTTTTTTTGCCGGCACGAAAAAAGCAGCAAAAAAACGATCAGGCTACTTCTTAAAAATACGTTCTGTAACATTTACACAATTTTTTGTTCCTAATAAACCATAGCGTTTTCCTTGTTTTACGAAATAATTGGATCTTATTTTTCCATTGTCGTAAAATTGTTTCTGACTTCCTTCTTCGTATCCTAATTTATAATGCATATCCCTTACCAATTGTCCGTTCCTGTTCCACTCCCGATATTCACCGTTATTTTCTCCCTCAGAGAAAGAACCTGAAATTTTTATATTCCCATTTTCCCACCATTCTTTTAATGTTTTCACTTTGGTTCCGTTCTCAAAAAAACGCCTCCCTGCCAACCTACCGTTCGGATAAAATTTTTTCCATTCTCCATGTTCTTTTCCTTTATAAAAAGCAACAATTTCTGCAGTATCTTTTGTATTGGAGAACATTGAATATACAATACCTGAAAAAGGCTGATTATTCAGCAGTATGATTCCATTCTTATTTTCCAAATGAATATCGTCCAGATTATAATATTTCATGCGTTCTTTATCTGATGAGCCACAAGAAAGTAATGTAAAAAGTAAAATGCTAATTACTGACAGTTCCCGGAGTTCCATAGAAGCCATTTCCGTTAATATAAGGGTCTGAACTGGTAATATGATAATGATAAATCCCGTTGGGATAATCTGCAGTTGCAGATGTATGACCATGGTAAGCATCCAGTGAAGTATTGGCAACTGCTACGCCGTTTTCTTCAGGACCATACACCGGAAAACCATCCAGTAAAAAACCCAACAGTGCAGATTTTGACGCTTTTACAGTAGTAAGATATTTGGGTTCGACATGGTAATGATAATCTCCTCCCTGTGCAGGATGTCCCCACCACTGGTCGAAAGAGACAATTTCTCCTGATAAGGGCTGATTTGGCCCTGCATATTGATTGAAAAAAGGCACTCCGTTAAGTGAGACACCAATGGGTCCCAGAGGTGTGGCTGGATGAGCTGAATTAACTGCCGGATTCAGAGGAATTTTGAATGTGTAATTTTTTGTTGAAATCGAATTAGGATTTTTAGAAAATGTGTACCCGCCATAAGTTGTCCCGGAAAAATTTTCGTATAGACTATTTCCCGTAGGATAATAAACACTTTTATGATCTGGGGTTCCTGTTGTTTTAATATAAACGTAAGTACCATCCGAAGTTATACTTGATGCTCCATATATCTTTTTATAGATGGCTGGAACTTCAGAAGTACTGCTATTATTATTATTTTGTGAAGAATCATCATTGCTGCTGCAATGAACGAGTGTAATTACAGATATAATCCCTGATAAAATTTTCATTTTTTTCATATTCATGCTATTTTGTTCAAATATATAAAAATAACACAATCAAAATCAAGAATTGAATAACAATATATAAAAAAAGCAAACCTTATCAAGTTCGCTATTAAATATCAACTATAGTTTTTCTTTTTTTATTCCTTTCTTTTGAAAATTGAAATAGGTAATGATTACGCTTACAGCCATCAAGATAAAAGCTAAGAAGAAAGGTGCTCCCGAAAATTTAAATGGGGCTTCATCATGCGTAAAGAAATAAAATAAATTAGTCATCATTGGCGGACCGATAATCGCAGTTGCACTCATAAGACTGGTGAGCGCTCCCTGAAGCTCTCCCTGCTCGTTGGAAGGTACATTTTTTGTGATCACCGACTGAAGTGCAGGTCCGCAGATTCCTCCTAAGCAATAAGGAATCAAAAAAACGAACATCATCCATCCCTTTGTAGCAAATGCAAACAACAGCATTCCGATTGCGTAAAGTGTCAATCCGTAATAGATGCTTTTCTGTTCTCCTAACTTTGGAGTTGTCCATCTTATGAGACCCCCTTGAACTAAGCCTACCAATAAGCCAACTACTCCTAGGGAGATTCCCACCATTCTTTCATTCCAGTTGAATTTGTACATGGTAAAAAAGCTCCAGTTGCTTTGAACGGCATGTCCAGCAATATAAATCAGAATCAAAGAAACAATTAAACCTGAAATTTCAGGATGTTTTCCTAAAAATTTAAAGGATCCGATGGGATTGGCTCTTTTCCAGTTAAATTCTCTTCTTTTATCTCTATCTAAACTTTCAGGAAGAATAAAGTAGCCGTAGAGGAAATTCAATAAACACAATCCAGCTGCAGCATAGAACGGAACCCGGGCTCCGTAGTGTCCTAAAAGTCCGCCCAACACAGGACCGATGATGAATCCAAGTCCGAAAGCAGCGCCAATAAGCCCAAAATTCTTGGCGCGGTCCTCATCTGTTGAAATATCTGCAATATAGGCACTTGCCGTTGTAACGCTTGCCCCTGTAATTCCCGCAATAACTCTTCCGATAAACAGCCATATGATGGTAGGTGCCAAAGCCAGCAGAACATAATCTATGGCAAATCCGAAAAGAGAAATAAGAATAATGGGCCTTCTCCCGAATTTATCACTCAGATTTCCCACTACCGGCGAAAAAATAAACTGTGTAAATGCATAGGCAAATCCCAGCCAGCCTCCGTATTTTGCTGCTTCACTGATATCGCTGTGAATCAGTTCCTCAATAAGCTTGGGAACCACCGGAATAATGATACCCCAACCCGTAATATCAATTAACAACGTAATAAATATGAAGCTCATTGCCGCTTTTTTCCTTGAGTTTTCCATAATGATGCAAAAATAATCAAATCGGGAAAAATAATGATTCTAAATTGCAGGTTACGAATGGATAATGAAAATGATAAATTATTAATGGTGAATTTAATTTTTTTGATGTCTGTATATAATCGTTACTATTTTTTGGAAGATAGCTATTGTTAATGTTTATAAAATATTGAAATATTGGCTTTGACCTTAGCCCTGATTGAGCGGCCTGTCTGAGCTCTTTTCTTTTTTTTCGGTTGCGGCGGCTTCGCCGCCGCAACCGAAAAAAAAGAAAAAGCGAGTAGCGAAAGCAGGAAAAAGCTCCTGATTGATTGAAGAGTTTGAGTATTTGAGATTCCGGAGTGTGAGTTTAAAGAATTAATATGAAATACAAACAGCAAGCAACCAACAATTGACACAGCAACAAAAAAAGCCTTTCACATTGGAAAGGCTTTCTTATTTACTGTAGTTTACTTTTATTTTGAAGCAAGTACTTCTTTGTTGGTAGTAGATTTACCGTGAACTTCCTCTTCTTTACCTGTTTTCAGGAAGTCATAGGCTATTGCCGATGCCACGAAGATGGATGAATAAGTACCGAAACCGATACCGATTAACATCGCAAACATGAATCCTCTCAGGTTATCTCCACCGAAAATGAAGATGGCCAAGATTACAAGGATTGTAGTAAATGAAGTATTGAACGTTCTACCCAGCGTACTGGAAATTGAATCATCAAATAATCCTGCCAATGTTAATGATTTCTTCTCTCTTAAATATTCCCTGATCCTGTCAAAGATAATTACCGTATCATTAATGGAATATCCTAATACCGTAAGGATCGCAGCGATGAAATCCTGGTTGATCTCCATATTGAACGGCATGTATTTGTGAAGCAAAGAATAGGCTCCCAAAATAATAACTGCATCATGGAACAATGCTGCAACCGCACCAAGGGAGAACTGCCATTTTCTGAATCGCAATAAAATATAGATAAAGATAATTCCTAACGCTCCCAGCACTGCATAAAGTCCGTGAATTTTGATATCGTCCGCAACAGAAGGTCCTACTTTTTCGGAAGAAATAATTCCTGCGTGTTCTTTATCGGCAGATTTAAAATCTTTTAACGTTGTTCCTGCAGGCAATTCTGATTTTAATCCTTCGTATAATTTCTGCTCAATAACCTGGTCAGCTTTCAAAGATTCGTCTTCGATAAGGTAATCTGTAGAGATCTTTAATTGATTGTTATTTCCAAAAGTTTTGGCTTCTACTGAAGAGTTTTTGCCGTCTTCCGTTTTAAATAATGCTACCAGTTTGTTTTCAACATCTTCTGCTTTTACATCTTTGTCAAATCTTATTACATAGTTTCTACCACCCGTAAAATCAATCCCGTATTTGAAACCGTGCGTAGCGATTGAAATAACACAAACCACCGTTAAAACAGCTGAGAAAATGTAAGCATATTTTCTTTTTCCGATGAAATCGATCCATGTATTTCTGAACAGATTTTTCGTTGCCGGCGTCCATACGGAAAGCCCTTTTCCTTTATTTAATCTTGAGAAGATCATTACTCTTGAAAGCAATACAGACGTGAATAGTGTCATTGCAACCCCGATCATCAGAGTTAAGGCAAAACCTTTGATAGGTCCTGTTCCGAAGAAGAACAATACCACTGCTGTTAAGAAAGTTGTGGTATGACCATCGATAATCGCATTCAATGCATGTTTAAATCCGTCTTTATAAGCTTCAAGGATGCTTTTCCCTGCAAATAATTCTTCTTTTGTCCTTTCGTAAATGATAACGTTTGTATCAACCGCAACCGCCATCGTTAAAACGATACCTGCAATACCGGGAAGCGTAAGCGTGAAATCTCCCGAATCCATAATACCGAAAATATAGAAAAGGTTGATGATCATCGCAATTACCGCATAAACACCTGCTCCGCCGTAATAGAAAATGATATAAACAATAATGATAGCAAATGCAATCATGAATGACATTAAACCTGCATCAATAGATTCCTGCCCTAAAGACGGACCTACAACCGTAGCCTGAACTACTTTTGCACCGGCAGGTAATTTACCTGCTCCCAAAACATCTACCAATTCTTTGGCTTCTTCCTGAGAGAAGTTACCCGAAATCTGTGTTCTACCGTTAGGAATTGCATTGACTACGTTCGGAGCTGTGTAAACTCTACCGTCAAGTGTTACAGCAACAGGTTTACCAACGTTTTTCTCAGTTAAGGTTTTCCATTCTTTGGCTCCTTTGGAATCCATCTGCATATCTACCACTACTCTGCTCAACTCGTCGTAACCGATGCTTGCACTTTCAACAGCACCGTCTACTGGAGCCTTCTGGTTGATATTTCCTCTGATGGCATACAATACTAAGCTTTCAGCGTCTGAGGCTTCAGGCTTATAGCCCCACATGAACTGTGTATATTTAATGTTTGCAGGACGTAAAGACTGTGCAACTTTGCTGTTTAAAATTTTATTTACAACAGCCGTATCAGACAATTTTACACTTCCTACAGCACTTTGATTCATGGATTTTCCTTTCTGCAAAATATTTACTAGGTTAACATTTTTTGCAACGCCCATAGAATCGCCTTTTGCAGCGATCATTGTGGATAATGTCTGGAAATAAGGATATACTTCAGGAGACTGCTGCACTTCCCAAAACTGAAGTTTTGCAGAAGTCTGAAGCATCTTTTTCACTTTATCAATGTCCTTCATTCCTGGCATTTCAACAGAAATTCTTGCTGTACCCGGAACTCTCTGAACGTTTGGCTGGATGGCACCCAACTTATCGATTCTGGTTCTGATTACTTCGAAAGCCGTTCCTACAGATGCATCAATCTTTTTCTTAACAATCGCTTTTACCTGCTCGTCAGGCGTATTGTACTTTACCTCAGTAAGCGTGGTATTTCCGAAAAGTTCCGGATCTGCCAGCTTCAGGTTGGTACCTTTCGCTTTGTTAATAGCATCGAACTGCTCAAAGAAATTGTCGATGTACGGTTTTGTAGAATTCTTCTGAACTTCATCCGTTTTGTTCAAAGCCTCAATAAGAACAGGGTTTGTGGAATAATTTGTTAAATCATTCACAAGATCTCTCTGGTTAATCTCCAAAAGAACGTTGATCCCACCTTTAAGGTCAAGACCAAGTTTCATCTCTTTGTCTTTGGCTTTGGTGTAATAAAGTTTTGTGAATCCAAGATTCAGCGTATCCTTAGAAAGCCTTGCGATTTCTTTCTGATACTTCTCCGGATTGTCACCTGCAATAGCAGTCGCCTGCTTTTCAATTTTGCTGGCGTACCATGTTGGTAATAGCTCGTTTAAGCAAATCAACCCTAGTACAATAGCAACAATTGTAATAAGTCCTTTTCCTTGCATTTTGTTATAACTACGTTAAATTAAGTCGGCAAATATAATCATTTTCTTGAATTTTATGAATTTTTAACAACAGAAATCATTTATTTTCAGATATATCGGCATTCTTATTTTTATTTAAGATTTAATAATTTTTTCATGCTATTGTAATGGATTTAACAAAGTTTTTATGGTATGAAATTTTCATTGTTATTTAAAATATTAAATATCAAACTATTATGAAAACTCTACTTTTTTGCGCAAGCCTCTTTTCTTTCAACCTTTTTAATGCACAAACCATTAGCCTGGAACAGTTTGCAATCGGTTTTACGGCTCCGGTAGAAATTACCCATGCTAATGATAACAGAATGTTTGTGGTTCAGCAAAACGGCATCATTAAAATTATGCAACCTAACGGCACTGTAAATTCAACCAACTTTCTTAATATCAGTTCAAAAATCACTTATGGAGGCGAAAGAGGACTCTTAGGACTGGCTTTTCATCCTCAATACGCTACCAATGGGTATTTTTTTGTGTACTACAATGATACCAGCGGAAATATTACGGTAGCACGATACACCAGAAGTTCCAACCCGGATGTTGCTGATGTAACAACGGAAAAAATTATTTTAAATCAGCCGAAACCATTTTCCAATCACAACGGGGGAAGCATTCATTTCGCGCCGGACGGCTACCTCTGGATTGTTACAGGTGATGGAGGAAGCGGCGGCGATCCGAATAACAACGGACAAAATAAAAATTCCCTTCTGGGAAAATTATTACGTTTAGACATCAATTCTACCGGACCTTACAATATTCCCCCGGGGAATCCATTTGTAGGCATCGACGGTGCTGATGAAGTCTGGGCATACGGATTGAGAAATGCATGGAAATTTAACTTTGATACAACTTCAGGTAATGTGATGATTGCAGATGTCGGCCAAGGCAATATTGAGGAGATCAACAGAATGCCTATTACCCAGGCAGGAATCAATTACGGCTGGAGATGTTATGAAGGAAATGATGCGTACAATACATCCGGATGTGCAGCACAATCTACGATGACATTCCCTGTTGCGGCTTATGACCATTCCGGCGGAAAATGCTCTATTACGGGAGGTTATGTTTACCGAGGCTCACAGTATCCCGCACTGCAAGGGAAATATATTTTTGCAGACTATTGTTCCACCCAGATCGGAATTATGAATAGTGATGATTCCATTACCTGGTCGGATCCATTTTCCGGGAATAATTTTTCAACATTTGGGATTAACAATCAAAACGAGCTTTTTGTAGCAGCAGTAAATAACGGCAAGATATTCAAAGTAACGACTTCTGCTTTGAGTACTAAGGAAAATGAACTTTCATCACTGATAAAAATCTATCCGAATCCTGCTTCGAAAAGAGTTTTCATTGAAGGAATTAAAGATAAAAACACAACAACGGTTGACATTACCAGCCCTGAAGGCAGAAAAGTACTGCAGGATGCAAAAATAGAAAGTGATAACGGCTTGAATATCTCAGGAATACCGACAGGTGTTTATTTCCTTCATATTAATACGGAAAATCAGAAATCGTACAGTAAAAAATTAATTATAAAATAATTTTTCAGAATTAATAGAGCTTCAGTCTGTTTTGACTGGAGCTTTTTTTATAAAATACAATATCCCCAATATGGGCAGGATCATTATTAACTTTACTGCAACTGAAAATCTTTCCGTTTCGCCATCAAACAAAATAGCAGGAATTAAGGAAACAAAAAGGAAGGCTGTAATGAAAAATACATATTCCCACCATGAAAATTTTTCAGGCTTTGTTTGCCCACTGTCTCTTTTATATTTTAAGCTTAAAATCCAGAACCCTAAGAACAAAATTATATAAGGGAAAGTCCAGATTCTATAGGTATCATACGCTATGGAATGAAGGATTAACGGAACAGCAGAAACAACCACAAGAAGAATAAATAATTGGATATTATGCTTTAGCTTAAATTCTTTAAAAATCATCCATAAACAGAAAAAAATAGGAATTCCGTAAAAGATAGTTGCTTTTGAAATGAAAATTCTTTGTAAAAAATGCTCATGCTGCTCCCTGAAGTAATACGTAAAACTTTTAGTGTAAGCTGAACATACGGAATCAGCAACATTTGCCATGATGGACGAGTGTTTTAAATAGGAAAATATCCGTGCATAATAATTTCCGCCGTTAATTTCCTGATAAAAAGAAATAAAAACCGCAGTAAGGAATGGTAACGTTAAAAATAGAGCGAGTTTCTTTAAAAGTTTTCGTGTAAAAATATCTGTAATAAAAAATTTTCTTTCCGGCACTTCATTCACAATAACAGCAAAGCAACAGAGAGGAATCATTAAAACAACCGAAATCTCATGAATAAAAATACTGAATACCGCAACCAGCGAGGATAAAAGCAGCCTATTCCGGGTAATAAGATATACTGCCAGAATAGTGAGTATAAAAATAACGTGATCCAAATATCCTATCAAATGCGCAGAAAAAACAATGTATTGAGAAAGCAGAAAAATCACGAAAAATAATATCCTGTAAAAACTTTTTGGGTTGCTCCAGGTCGTTGTTAAAGCGATCTTTATGATTAAAAAATACAATACGGACAATATTGCAATGGAAAGAATGGTAATTGTAAATGTATTTTTTTCAAATAAAAACCCAAACAATTCTCCGGCCAGACCCCTCTTAATAAACCCGAACCTGTAGTCTACCAGCCAATGTGACTGCGCCCACTGATTCGGTATTCTTATGGTTTTTGAAACACTGAAAATCAGTGCATATAAATAAAGAAATATCAGAAGAAATTTCCTGTACATAGGATCAGATCGTCATCGAGAAAATTCTCGTTTCCGGTTTGTTGCGCATCATTCTGAGATCGAAAACCATGGCTACATTTCTCGTAAAGGCTCTTCCTTTCTCCGTAATCTGAATGTGATGCCCATTGATTTCCACCAATTTATCCTTTTCCATTTCTTTCAGCATATCAAAAGCATTCTCAAGCTCAGGAAAAGAATTGTTGATATCAAAAGTAGTTTCAAGCTGACACATCAAATTCAAAATATGTCTTCTTACGGTAAGATCTTCATCATTCAGGATATGTCCTTTTACCACAGGAATTTGTCCTTCTTCAACCATTTTCTGGTATTCTTCCACTGTTTTTATATTTTGGGCAAAAGCATACCATGAATCTGAGATGGCAGACATTCCCAAACCAACCATCAGCTGAGTCTTACTGGAAGTGTATCCCATAAAATTCCTGTGCAATTTTTTCTGAATCAAAGATTGATACAGATCATCATGTTCAAGCGAAAAATGATCCATTCCGACTTCAATGTACCCTAATTCTTCTAATAATTTTTTACCATCCTCATACAAGCGGCGTTTTTCTTCGCCACTCGGAAGGTCGTTTTCATCGAAACCTCTCTGCCCTACTCCTTTCACCCACGGAACATGTGCGTAGGAATAAAAAGCAAGACGATCCGGCTTCAACTCCATTGTTTTACGGATGGTATATTCCATCGCCTCCCAGGACTGATGCGGAAGTCCGAAAACAAGGTCATGACTGATCCCTCTATACCCGATTTCCCTTGCCCACTCCGTTACTCTTTGCACATTTTCAAAAGGCTGAATTCTGTTGATCGCTTTCTGAACTTTAAGATCGTAATCCTGTACACCGAAGCTCACTCTTCTGAAGCCAAGATCATATAAAGTCTGAAGATGTTCTCTTGTAGTGTTATTCGGGTGACCTTCGAAAGAAAATTCCTGGTCTTCTGCAATTTCCACGGTTTCAAAAATGCCTTCCAGTAAAGTTTTCAGGTTCTGCGGAGAAAAGAAAGTGGGCGTTCCACCACCCAAATGAAGTTCTTTCAGTTTAGGTTTTTCATTAAAAAGGTTAAGATAAAGCTGCCATTCTTTCAGTACGCTTTCCAGATACGGAATCTCAACACTGTGCTGTTTGGTAATACGCTTGTGGCAGGCACAGAACGTACATAATGCTTCACAGAACGGCAAATGGATATAGATAGAAATTCCTTCTTCTGCATTCGATTCCTTAAAGGTTCTGATGACACTCTGCTTCCACAATTCCGGAGAGAAACTGCTTTCATCCCAATACGGAACAGTTGGATAAGAGGTGTATCTTGGGCCGGGAATATTATATTTATCTATTAAAGAATTCATTTTCGATTTAAAATTTTAATGAACTTTCAGCAAGCTTCATAATGCAAAATTACGCATATCTGATGAATTTTTAACCATGAAATATATTAGGATCTTCCTTATGAATTTAGAATGGGTCTAAATTTAAAATTTGAGCTTCATTAATGAAATCTTATCTTTTCCAGCGAAAACAACGGTATTATTATCAATCCATTGACAGACATAGAAACCTTTTTCATGAGAAATCTTTTTCCAGGTCTTCCCGAAATCTTGTGAATAGCTGATGTGTTGATCCCCAACTGCAATAATTTCCTTTCCTTTCGAGCCCGGTTTGATTTTAACACAGGTGGTATATCCTGCATTTTCTCCCGAAGCCTGAATCTGCCAGCTTTCACCGCCATTGTTCGTTGTAACGATGTTATTGATATTGGCTTCCTGATGTGTATAATCTCCACCAACAGCAATTCCGAATCTCGATGACGGATCGATATCCAAAGAGTAAATCCCGGTTGAAGAACTTCCGTTTACAAAATTCACTTCTTTTCCATACAGCTTTTCTCCCATTTTATAGGAATAAAACTGTCGTGATTTTTTTCCGCCCGTCACAAACCAGAACTCTTCATCATGAATAAAGATATTGGTATTGCTTGCGGCAAAAGCAGCTTCTCCTTCTCCTATTTCAAATGACTTTCCGCAAGGCAGACTTTCCCAGCTTTTACCACTGTTTCTGGTGATTACGATATTCATGCATTTCCCGTAAGGATCACCTAGTGCAATACCATTTTTTCCTGAAAAAGAAAGAGCATCATAAAACGCTGTTTTTGCCGTATCGGTATGAATGATCTGATATTTTAAACTTTTTTTATCAATCTGAAAAAAATAAGCGGGACTTTCGATATTAATTGCATAAAAATGTTTTTTATCCTGAGACAGTGTCCGAAACTGCAGCTTTTGATCTGATAAAGTAATTTGTTTCTGATTTTCAGGATTTTTTAAATCTATAAACCCGAATTTGGAATCTGTGCCGCTGTACCAAACTTTATTGTCATAGAGCTGCAAAGCACGGATGCTTATTTTATCATTTAAAATGGTTTTAAAACTTTCTATCTGCTGAGAAAATGTAAGTACTCCCAAGAATAATAGTGAAAATGGTATTATTTTTTTCATAGGTAACAAAAATAAAAAATCCACAGTTTGTTCTGTGGATTTTTTTAAATATATTATTTTTTAAAGATCAAGATCCGGTTTTTCCAACGGCTCCTGCTCTGCTTTGAAAGTTTCGCCGTAACCAACCTTATGAAGTTTACTGTTTCTAAGACTGTACGTGAAGTAAATTAAAACTCCCAATACTAACCATCCCATTGAAAGGTATTTTGCTTCATGGCTCAGGTTCCAGATCAGATAAACGTTGATACAGATTCCTAATGTTGCAATAACAGGTAGGGCCGGTACTTTAAATGATCTTGGTAAATTCGGTTCTTTTTTTCTGAGAATCCAAACCGCTACACATACCATTGTGAAAGCGAAAAGGGTACCGAAGCTCGTCATATCTGCGAGTTTGCTGATTGGTGTTAATGCTGCAATCGTAGCAATTACAATTCCTAAAAGCATTAAACTTTTAGCAGGTGTTTTTCTTACAGGATGAACGTCGCTGAACATCTTAGGAATAAGTCCGTCTTTAGACATTCCAAGGAAAATTCTTGATTGCCCCATAATCATTACCATTAATACTGAGATCAAACCTACGGTTGCTGCAATAGTGATAATATATCCTGCCCAGCCTTGCCCTGCAATTTCAAAAGCATAAGCAACCGGCGCCTTGATAGCATCCGGATATTTTCCCTGCGGATCAAAATCCGAATAATGCATCATTCCCGTTAAAACAAGGGATACGAGAATATAAAGAACTGTACAAACCAACAATGAAACGATGATGGCGAAAGGAACATCTTTTTTAGGATTAATTGCCTCACCTGCCTGAGTGGAAACCGCATCAAAACCGATATAAGCAAAGAATATGGCAGCGGCCCCGGAAACAATTCCCTGGATGCCGTACGCTTCTTTCATTTTATCACCTTCCATTACCATTTTCTGCGCAGGAATAAAAGGATCCCAGTTGGAAGTATTAATAAAGAAAACACCGGCAATAATCACGAACAATACTGCTGAAACTTTCATGATTACAATAAGATTATTGGTCTTAGCAGCTTCTTTTGTTCCTTTGATGAGAATCCCGATCACAAATAAAACGATAAGGAAAGCCGGTAAATTCATAGAAAAACCTTCTCCAGTGTAACTGGCTGGGTCAGAAGTAAGATATTCCGGTAAATGAATACCGAACATTTTAAGAAGCTTATTAAAATAGCCTGACCATGAAACAGCCACCGTCATGGATCCCATTGCATATTCGAGGATGAGCCCCCATCCTATGATCCAGGCAAATATTTCTCCCACTGTCCCGTAAGCATAAGCGTACGCAGATCCTTCCACAGGAAGTATGGAGGCAAATTCAGAATAACATAAAGCAGCAAAAATACAGGCAATACCTGCGATGATAAAAGAAATGGCTAATGCGGGTCCTGCATGGTAGTAAGCTCCGGTACCTGTAAGTACGAAAATTCCCCCTCCAATGATAGCACCGATCCCGATAGCTGTAAGACTCCATTTACCGAGCACTCTTTTGAGCTGACTGCTTTTCATATCATTTTCAAAAGCACTCATCGGTTTCTTGGTCCAAATTTTAGACATATTTTATTATTTATTAAAGATTTACGAAAATATAAAAATTTTAGAAACCTTAACGTTTATTAATAGAATTTCATCATTTTTTTTAAATGAAGGTACATAAAAAACTGATTTTCATATTATTTAAATCATTTTAAAATGTACCTTTTTTTATTTACTTTTGATCTCATGAATCTATATGATCTTTTCGTAAAACCCTACGAAACCTACACAACCCTGCAGATTTTCCTGGAATCTTTTGCTACCGTATTCGGAATCCTTAGCGTTTATTTTTCCATTAAAAAGAATATCTGGGTTTATCCTACGGGAATTATTTCCACCCTGATTTATGTATACATTCTTTTCAATTTCGGGCTGTTGGGCGACTGCATGATTAATGTATATTATACGATAATGAGCATTTACGGATGGATTCTGTGGGCAAAACATTCGGAAGATCATGTTCACGTGAATGTTTCATGGGCTACAAAAAAAGAATGGCTGTATGGGATTTTACTTTTTGCTTTAAGTTTAATCTTAGTAACTGTAGTGTATTATTATAAACCGTACATAGACAACAGTTTTTCAATGGAAAACGTCAGTCTGGGTTTGTATCACCTGGACTGGGGAAACTGGCTGGATGTTGTGACCACTTCCGTATTTTTGGTAGGAATGTGGTTTATGGCAAAAAGACGCATCGAAAACTGGGTTTTCTGGATCATCGGAGATTTCATTTGTATTCCTATGATGATTTATAAAGGCCTCGGTATCACTTCGGTTCAATATTTGGTATTTACTATGATGGCAATCCAGGGTTATATTACCTGGAAAAAAAGTTTAAGAAAAAGTTAGAAAAGTCATGAAAAATTTATTAAAAATAGCTTTCAGCGTTGTAACGATAGCAGGTTTAGCATCGTGTACAGCGTATGCGGATCCTTATGCAAATGCTTATGGAGATCCCTATTATGATAACGGATATTATTATGCACCACAAGGATATTACGGCGGCGGAGGATATTGGGGAAACGACGGATATTATTACCGAAATAATATGAACTACTACTATGATAACGGTATGCCATATTATTATCAGAACTACAACAATTCGAGAAGAAAAGTATATTTGGAAAGAAGATCAAGTGGTGAGGCAACTTCTGCAAGGCCAAATAACGGTTTCAGAGGAAATGTTAATGACGGCACCTCCAATAACGGTAGTTTCAGAAACAGCAACAGGCAGAATAACAACCAGAGACCGAATAATGGTTTCAGAAACCAGCAGCAAAATGCGCCAAAATCTCAGAACAGCAATAACGGAGGATTCAGAAATAATTCCAATAATTCTAACAGTTCGAATAACGGAGGATTCAGGAATAATTCAGGATCAGGAAATCAGCAGGCTCCTGCCCAGCAGAACAACAATAGGAATACCAACGGAGGAGGTTTTAGATAAAACGATTATAAATAAGAAAACGGGCAGCTAACACTGTTCGTTTTTTATTTTAATTGTAGTAATTTTGCCAGCTTAATTTATATAAATATCAGCTCCATGGAATTTTACAAATATCAGGGAACCGGAAATGACTTCGTAATGATTGACAATCGTTCCGGAGAATGGGATGACCTTTCAATAGCCAGTATTCAGAAGCTTTGTGACCGACGATTCGGTATCGGCGCGGACGGACTGATCAAAATAAATAAGGCAGAAGGTTTTGATTTTGAAGTTGATTATTATAATTCCGACGGCTCCAAAAGCTTTTGCGGAAACGGCGCCAGATGTTCGGTTGCGTTTGCTTTCTTTCTTGATATTTTTGAAGGTAAATGCCGGTTTACAGCCATTGACGGAGCTCACGAGGCTGAAATCCACAATGGAATCGTAAAACTGAAGATGAATGATGTTGAAACGATTTCTCTTGATGGAAATGATACCGTAATGAATACAGGTTCGCCACATTATGTAAAATATGTTGAAGATCTTGTGAATTACAATGTTTTTGCAGAAGGTAGCGGGATCCGAAATTCGGAAAACTACAAAGAAAAGGGGATCAATGTAAACTTTGTGGAAAAAATTAATGAAGATGAGATATTTGTAAGAACCTATGAACGAGGCGTTGAGGATGAAACATACAGCTGTGGTACAGGAGTTACAGCTTCTGCTTTAACCTTTCTTCAAAATAACAATCTAATTTCCGTAAATGTAAAAACTTTGGGAGGAAATCTTAAAGTATATGCTGAAAAAGACGGAAATTCTTTCAGAAACATTTGGCTGGAAGGCCCTGCGAAACAGGTTTTTAAAGGAAGAATAGATGTTTTGTAAATAAATCTAGTTAAGATACATGAAAAAAGCTATCCTCATTATTGTCCTGCTTATTTTTGTAATAGGTGGATTTTTTGGTTTTAAATTTTATTCCAAATATTACGGAAACAATATAAAAAATGACGGTTATGTTCTCATTCCTCATAATGCCGGTTTTAAACAGATTTTAGATTCGGCGGCAAAATATGTGGACAACCGGGAAACATTTGAAGCGGTAGCTAAAGAAAAAGACCTTGAAAAATTTTTTAAAGCAGGACGCTATCATTTTCAGAAAGGATTAGGAAATGCACACCTTGTAAACATGATCAAGGCAGGAAACCAGAGTGAGAACAGCTTTAGGATTGGTGATTTCGGGGATGTGTACCAAATGCTCGGTAAAGTAACCAAAAAAACCGAAATGGACTCCTTACAATTTGTAAAAGGGCTCAATTCCATTGCATCTGAAAAAGGCTATAGTAATGCAGAAGATCTTAAAAAATATTTTTTTATCGATACCTACAATTTTTTCTGGACGGTAACACCAAAAGAATTTTTTAACAGGTTCAACGATCAGTATAATGAATTCTGGAACGCTGAAAGAAAAGCAAAAGAACAACAGACCGGGCTTAGCAGAGATCAGATTTATGCACTGGCTTCCATTGTTTACAAAGAATCCGGCGGTAAAAAGGACGAAATGAGAACCATTGCAGGCCTTTACCTGAACCGTTACAGAAAAGGGATGAAATTACAATCGGATCCGACGGTAATTTATGCCATCAATAAACAGACTAATTTCCAACAACCTATTAAAAGGGTTTTCTATAAACACTTATCTACACCATCGCCTTATAATACTTATGCCAATAAAGGCATTCCTCCCGGACCGATCTGTGTAGTAGATAAAAATTCTGTTGACGCAGTTTTAAATGCTGAAAAAAACGATTATATTTTTATGTGTGCCGATCCTGCAAGATTAGGATACCACAAATTCACAGCAAGTGCCGAGCAACATGCAATTAATGCAAAAGCATATCAGGACTGGCTGAATTCAAATAATATAAAATAATAATTATAATTAACTTTTTTTAACAATTTTACAATTAACATTTCGCAATTTAAAGCGACATATATATTTACAAATAATAAATTAGGCTTAATATTTGAAGTTATACACAATTGATAATTTCATAATATTAAGAGAAATCTTTCACGATTTTACACAAAAAATACCTTATGAATCAGACGGAAATCATTAACATTTTTACAAGAAAAACCTTAGGGCTTACTTTTGTACTTTCGGCAGCAGCATTGGCTTTTGCACAGGAGAAGGTAGGTATTTCAGGAACGGTTGTCAGCAAGAGCAATCAGCCCGTTCCCTATGCATCAGTTACGTTCAGTAATAAAGCAAACAAACAGTTGAGCGATGCAACACTCACCGATGAAAAAGGTCAATATAAGCTTGATCTTACACCTGGACAATACGATATTTCTATTGAAGCAATCGATTACAAAAAAAGCGTTATTACCAAGCAGATTACAGCAGCAGGAAATATCGGTGCTCTTTCTATTGATCCCGAACCGAGCGCAACTAATATGAAAACCGGAGAAATCCAGGGCGTTACTATTACTGCAGCATCTACAAAACCCTATAAAGTTGAACTTGATAAAAGAACGTATGATCCTTCCCAGGATATTGTCAGCAAAGGAGGAAATCTTCAGGATGTGCTTCAAAATGTACCATCCGTAGAAGTTGATACAGACGGAACTGTTTCCATGAGAGGAAGTTCTAATGTAAGATTTTTAATTAATGGTAAACCTTCCGCACTTCTTGGTATTTCCGAAGGAAGCAATGCTCTTCAAAGTATTCCTGCAGATCAGATCGAAAGAATTGAGGTAATTACCAACCCTTCTTCAAAATTTGAAGCCAGCGGAACTTCAGGGATTTTAAATATTATCTTAAAGAAAAACAAGAAAGTAGGCTTTAACGGCAGCGTTATCGGGACATTGGGCTATCAGCCAAGAACGATGCTGAATACGAATTTGAGCTGGAGAAAAGATAAATGGACATGGTTTGTAAATGGTGGTGGAGGCTATAATGAAGGAACAGGCACCAACAGAAATACGAATATAAATTTTGACAGAAATGAACTTTTCCAGCTATTAAGATCTGACCAGGAAACAAAGAATAAAAATTATTCCAAGAACTATAATGCTACAGCAGGATTTGTATATGATATTGACGACAGAAACTCTGTGAATTTATCCGGGACCATCAGAACATTTGATAATGAAACAGACGGCAGAATAAACTATAATTATTTTTATAATTTCCCCGCTTTCACCAATCCTTATACTTTAAGAACAAGTGACGGCAACAATACCAATTTAGCATTCCAGGGAGATTTGGGCTGGGATCACAAATTTGATGATAAAGGACAAAATTTATCTGTTTCATTAAGTCTTCAGAGCAACAAAAGTGATAACAGTACGGGGATCTATGAAGAATCCGACTATATGCTGCAAAGAAATACTGCAGGAGATATCATAAATATCCTTCCTGTGATGAATTATACCCTAAGTAACAATTCTCAGTATTCTCTTACAAAATCTCTGATTGGAAAAATTGATTATGAATTACCTATCGGTGAAAATTCTAAACTTGAAGCAGGATACAGAATAGACAGAAATACCAACTTTTATGATAATTTTGCCAATGAGGCCAATGGCTTAAATACTTCTTTTCAAGTGTTAGAAAAATTCACTAATGTTACCAATTATGATGAATTATTCAATGCTTTTTATGCACAATTCAGAAGCAAAATAGGGAAATTCGGTTATCAGTTAGGAGTAAGAGATGAAATTTCTAACGTAAAAGTTGATTACAGAAACCTTGAAGGAACAACAATAAATAATACGAAGAATTATAACAATCTATTCCCAAGTGTGTATTTAAGTTACGATTTAGGAAAAGACAATCAGTTCCTGCTTAATTACTCCAGAAGAATTGACAGACCTCGTTCATGGTTCCTGATTCCTTATTTTTCGATTACAGATAACCAGAATTTATTCTTGGGAAATGTAGATCTTAATCCATCATATGTAGACTCATTTGAATTTGGCTACAGCATTTCTAAAAAGAAATTTACATTAAACCCTACCCTTTTCTTCAGAAGAACTACAGATGATAGCAAAGTGGTTGCCTACCAGGAAGATGAACGTACCAATGTCTATTATACTACTCCTGTTAACTTAGGAACTAATGATCAGTATGGTCTGGACTTTAACGGAACTGCGGATGTATTTCCATGGTTAAAGTTAATGGGGAGCTTTAGTGTATTCGGGTATAAAACTACCGGAGAATATTCTTATCAAACCATTGATGTCAAAGGAAATAATGTCACAAGAACTCAGTCCTATGCCGGTGACGGTTTATCTACAAGAGCCCGATTAAATGCTACATTTAAGTTAGACAAAACGTTCAGCTTCCAATTGCAGGGCTTCTACCGCGGGCCTCAGAATACGGCAAGCCAGGATAGAAAATCAATGTACGCTTTAAACCTCGGAGCATCAAAGACTATCTGGAACGGAGATGGTACCATTACTTTCAATATGCAGGATATTTTCAACACACGTGCTATGAGAAGTACTAACTATCTTGCAACAGGTATAAGAGAATCGTATATGCAATGGCAGCCAAGACAGTTTTCAATTTCTTTAACGTATAGATTTAAGCAGGGAGAGAAAGTGGAGCAGCCAAAACGCAAAAAAGATATCAACTCCAACGCTACCGGAGACGATCAGCAAGGTGGGCCAATGTAACTTCTGTGTATTTAAATATAAAATCCCGAAATATTTTCGGGATTTTTTTATTTTACAGCTTCAGCCTTTGAATTTTTCTCCATTTCAGCTTCGTAAATTCTTTTTCTGAGGTCACTGGATGAAAACCTGTGGTCTCTTTTGTTATAAAAGATCTCAACGCCATTTTCTTCGCAGTATTTCTTTCCTGTGAAATCTTTATCTCTATAATCATCTCCAATGATCCTTACATCAATGACAAATGATTTTAAGATATCCTCCAGATCCTGTTCCGTGTAATAAGGAATAATTTCATCCACCGCATTTACGGCCTTCAGCTGAATATATCTTTCTACGATCGTCTGTGTAGGCTTATTTTTATTCGGGCGGTCATGCGAGGGATCAATCTGAAGCCCTACAATAAGATAATCACAAACTGTTTTTGCTTCTTCAAGCATTTTAATGTGTCCGGCATGAAGTAGGTCAAAAGACGAAAACGTAATGCCTATTCTTTGTGTTTTCATAATAAATTTCTTTTTTAATTAATTTAAACATTTCTTGACTGAAGATACTTCTGCCATTCCCATACCGTTCTTAACGATTCTTCCAAAGAAGTTTCAGATTTCCACCCGAGTTCTCGCTCTGCTTTATCCACATTGGCATACGCTATGGTAATATCTCCTTCCCTCCGGTCACAGATCTGATAGGGAACTTCAACATTATTTGCCACTTCAAAGGCCTTGATCACTTCAAGAACAGAAAATCCTTTTCCTGTTCCGAGGTTGTACATTTCAATTACAGCTTCATCTGTTGTGTTTTGCATCAATTTTTGCAAAGCCGCAACATGAGCCTTCGCAAGATCAACTACATAAATATAATCCCGGATTGCCGTTCCGTCGGGTGTCGGATAATCGTTTCCCCAGACATTCAGCTTTTCGCGGATACCTGCAGCAGTTTGCATTACGTAAGGTACGAGATTATTTGGAATTCCAATAGGTAATTCACCAATTTTTGAGGACGGATGCGCCCCAATTGGGTTAAAGTATCTCAATAGAGAAATTTTTCTTTGGTAGGCTTTCGCAAAATCAGCTAAAATTTCTTCTCCCATCTGCTTGGTCTTCCCATACACACTTTCAGGCATTTTTAGCGGTGTATTTTCATCAATCGGCATCGTATCCGCCTGTCCGTAAACGGTACAGGAAGAGCTGAATATAAAGTTGGAAAGACCTCTTTCTTTAAATTCCTGTAAAATATTGATTAAAGAAAAAAGATTGTTTTCATAATAATCTACGGGTTTTATCTGGCTCTCTCCCACTGCTTTTGAAGCGGCAAAATTAATACAGCCGTCAATAGGATGTGCATCAAAAACCTGGGTTAAAAGTTCTCTTCTTTTTAAATCAAAAGGATAAAAGACAGGTTTCCTTCCGGTAATTTCCTCAATATTTTTTAATATAAATTTCTCCGAATTGGATAAGTCGTCCACAATAATAACTTCAAAATTGTTATTCAAAAGTTCTACAACGGTGTGTGAACCTATATATCCTAAGCCTCCTGTTACGAGTATTGCCATATTGTATTTTTTTGGACTTTATCAAAGTTGAAATCTTTGACAAAGTGTGTTTTTTTAATCATTACGTGTTCCTATTTTATCTACTTCAGATGTATCTAAAGTAAACTTTCTTTTATTATTTAAATAAATGAGTGAAGAAAAAATTATAGTAAATAATATAATTACAGCGATAAGCAAATATCTTGATTCATTTTTTTCATGCTTTAGGTAATGAATATTAAAATCATAAAAATTTAACATCATAGCTAAAAAATATGTTATACTAAGATACATTACAGCCTTTAGCGGCTTTACAAAAAGTAAAATTAAAGCGGCCATATAAACAGTTATATAACCGATATATAGTAATATTTCAATACTTTGATTTTTATATCTTAAATTATACTTTTCAAGAAAAAACAGAGCATACAAGCTTAATGAAGAAATTGTAAAAAGAATTAAACAAATAACAACATTAGCAATATATAATTTCTTGCTATTGAAGATATTCCTTCCCATTACTTCATAAACTCCAGCACCGCATCTGCAATATACTTGAGCTGCTCTTCATCAAGCTCCGTGTGCATCGGAAGAGAAATAACCTCATCAAGTAGCTTATCAGTGTTTACGAAATCGGCATCATTGCTTTCCTGAAAATAAGCCTTTTGCTTTCTTAGGGCGACAGGATAATAAATCATGGCCGGAATTTCCTTCTCCGTTAAAAATTTCTGAAGGTCATTGCGTTTACCATTAAGAATTCTCAACGTGTACTGATGGAAAACATGAGTAGAATTATCCGCTCTTTTTGGTATTAAAATGTTTTCATATCCTGCAAAAGCTTCATCATAATAATCTGCAGCCTTATTTCTTGCTTCGTTATAATTATCCAAATGCGGAAGTTTCTTTCTCAGAATCGCAGCCTGAATACTGTCCAATCTTGAATTTACGCCAACCTCATCATGATAATATCTTTCGTACATGCCATGATTCACAATTCCTCTTAAACGATGTGCTAATTCATCATTGTTGGTGAAAATGGCACCTCCGTCGCCATAGCATCCCAGATTTTTAGAAGGAAAAAAAGAAGTGGTCCCTACCGTAGACATCGTTCCTGCTTTTTTTACACTTCCGTCTGAGAATGTAAATTCTGCACCGATCGCCTGGGCATTATCTTCAATAACATATAAATTATGCTGTTCTGCAATTTTCAGAATTTCTTCCATATTGGCGCACTGCCCGAAAAGATGAACCGGAATAATGGCCTTTGTTTTCGGGGTGATCGCTTTTTTGATCGCATCTGTAGAAATTGTAAACGTATCATAATCAACATCTACCAGTACCGATTTTAGCTTAAGCAAATGAATAACCTCAACGGTGGCTGCGAAAGTAAAATCTGCAGTGATGATTTCATCTCCTTCTTTAAGATCAAGAGCCATTAAAGCAATTTGAAGGGCATCTGTCCCGTTGGCACACGGTATCACATGTTTTACGTCTAAATAAGACTCCAATTCATTCTGGAAAGACTTAACCTCGGGGCCGTTGATAAAGGCCGCTGAATCCATTACATTTGAAACTGCATTATCTACTTCATTTTTTATCTTGTAATACTGACTTTGTAAGTCAACCATTTGAATCTTTTTCATAAATAAATATTTCTGTAAAAATAAGGAATTTAAAATCCTATCAAAAATTTTATTGATTTTGTTTTATCTTTATATAAAATATCTATATGAAAAAAATTCTACTCTTTTGTCTTTTAACATCTTATTCAGTGAGTTTTGCACAAACGTCGCTTGTTTTCGTGTTCTTTAAAGATAAGCCGAACAAGTCCGCATTTTATGCCAATCCCTTGTCTGAACTTTCCCAAAAGTCTCTCGACAGACGTACTGCCCTTGGCGTTCCGTTGAATGATCAGGATGCACCTATTGAACCATCCTACATTACCAATATCCAGAATTTGGGCTTCACCGTTACGGATTATTCAAAATGGCTCAATGGAGTTGCGGTAAATGCTACTCCTGCCCAGATTTCACTTTTACAGACCCAGACTTATGTAAATTCTGTAGAAAGCTTTGCCCGAAATGCAGCTGTCCCTAAAATGCAAAATATCAATAAATGGGAAGATCCGAATACCAGTGCAGGAAAAAATCTCACAGTTTTCGATTATGGTTCCGGCGCACAGCAGATTGATCAGATTAACCTCCGCCCGCTCCATCTTGCAGGCTACACAGGAACAGGAGTCACCATTGCTGTGATTGACACCGGTTTCCCCAATGTAAATACTGGCTCGGCGTTCTCACGGCTGTGGAACAACGGACATATCAAAGGCGGATACGATTTTGTAACAAAAACCACAGATATTTATAATCCTTCCCTCAATATACACGGAACGGTAGTCCTCGGTGCCATCGGCGGCTTTGTGCAGGATACTTTCGTAGGATCTGCTCCCGATGCCGATTTTTATTTGTACCGAAGTGAAAATGCGAATGTCGAAATTCCCGAAGAAGAACTGTACTGGATTGAAGCTGCAGAAGAGGCAGACCGGAAAGGCGTTGATATGATCACCACATCTTTAGGGTATTCCACTTTTGATGACCCGAAGTACAATTATTCCTACGCCAATCTGAACGGAACGACTTCCTTTATTGCGCGTGGTGCTGAAATCGCAGTAAACAAAGGAATATTTGTATTGTTTGCAGCAGGAAATTCTGGAGTTCAGCCTTGGCACTATATTTTAACACCGGCGGATAACGCGAAAGTTTTTAGTATCGGTTCTGTAGACGCGGCAGGAGCTTCGTCGGATTTTTCATCTTACGGACCCAATTCTGCGGGAGTTATTAAACCTGATGCAAGTGCAAGAGGAACAGCAGCGATTACGGTGAGCAATAACAATTCCACACTTCCGGTAAGCGGAACTTCTATCGCCACGCCCATTGCCGCAGGAGGTGTAGCATGTCTCATCCAGGCATTTTCTACGATGAACAGAGATCTGATGAGAGATAAGCTAAGACAGACCGCATCGCTTTATCCGAATCATACCGATCAGATGGGTTTTGGAATACTTAATTTCGGAAGCTTGTACAACAGTGTTTTAAATACATCTGAATTGGTAAAGAAAAACAATATTGTCATTTTCCCGAATCCGGTAAAAAATATTCTCAATATTGCTTCGGAAAAAGAAATTACATCACTGGAAGTGTATGATAATTTAGGAAGACTGATCACCACAGTTAATAATCAAAAATCTTTGAAAGTTGAAGATTTCAGTAAAGGGGTTTATTACCTGAAGATCAAAACAAAAGATGCAATCTATTATGAAAAATTTATAAAAGAATAAAGCAAAAACCTCTCAGTCCGAGAGGTTTTTTATTGAATTTATGTCAGAAGCTGAGTTCATCAAAATCTTTAATTTCAGATAAAAGAACAGGCTTTCGAATACCAACTTTAGACCACGTTTCCTTGAAAACCTCTTCACGGTCTTCCTCGTCTTTATTAATATTATCTTTAATCTGTTTTTTACCGGTTAAAAAATTAATGCTCGTTTCATTTTGAACAATCGGGCCGCGGTTATAGCTTGCATCATAACCAATGAGTTGGAAATCATTGTTTCTGTACTTAAAAGTATAGGTCCAATATCCATATCTGCCGTGCATATAATTAACATAGAGATTATTTTTGTCTATGGAAACCTCCATTTCCGGGGCATAATACACCCCGCCATCTTCATTTTCGGATGAAAAGCAGTTATTGTTTTCTAAAATCTTTTTGTAGCTGTTATCTTCTGTTTTAAACAAGATAATAATTCCCCTACGGTTTCGATCCAGTTTTCCACGATACTCATCGGTGACAATTTTATCTTTTTTAGTTCCTTTAATGATCAGCACATGATCTTTGCGTCCGTCGTTATTCAGATCTCCTTCCACCTCATTAAAAAGCACAAATCCTTTTGGTATAAAATCAGAAGGTTTTTTCTTTTCAGCAGTTTTTACATGATCTTCCAAAGCTTTTTCTACCGATAATGCTTCATTTTTAGCAGCTGGCGGCAACTGGCTTTCTTTAGATTTATTACAACTTTCCAACAAAAATAAGGCAGTAAGAATCGATACTAAAAAGAATATATTTTTCATACTATTTTTAAGCTGAATTTCTGCTGGCGTTGATATTTCCAAACAAAGACCGGGTCACAAGCTTTTCATAAGCCTCTTTATTTCCTTCCCCTTTCTGAATTTTAATCAGAGCATATTGTTGAATACTCAGTAACGGAAGAACAATTCTTTCGCGGATCTTCACAGATTTCCTGGAAAGCGGATCTTCCTGCTGAAGCATGCTGAAGCCGGTAAGCTCAAGCATGATATTTTTAGAAAGATTATATTCGTCGAACAAAACATTCCAGAAAGCACCGAACTTCGGATTATTTTTAATGTAATAGGTCAGCGGAAAATAGGTCTTATTCATACTCATCATCGAGTTTAAAACCAACGTTTTAAAGAAATCGGAACCTTTATACAGCGCAATGACTTCATCAAACCTTCCCTGCTCTTTCATCTGCTGCATAGCAAATCCGAACCCGAAAAATCCGGGAACGTTCTGCTTGAGTTGCGACCATGATCCAACGAAAGGAATAGCTCTTAAATCTTCAAATTTAAGTTCATTTCCTGCACCTCTTTTTGAAGGACGGCTTCCGATATTGGTTTTCCCGTAATATTCCAGCGTACTCATTTCCTGAAGATAAGGAACAAACATCGGATGCGCTTTAAGATCCGAATATTTTTTATAGCTGATCTCTGCCAGTTCGGCAATCAGCGATCTTTCTTTTTCCGTAAGGTCTTTTTTGGAATTTTTAAACACATCATTCTCCACACCGGCGGTTAAGAGCTGCTCGAAATTATATTTTGCCTGCTCCTTATTCCCGAAAATACTGGTAATCGTCTGTCCCTGAATGGTTAATTCAATCTTATTATTGGCTATCGTTCTTCCCTGGGAAGCATAGAAATCGTGCGTTTTTCCGCCACCTCTTGCCGGAGGACCGCCTCTTCCGTCGAAGAAGACCACTTTAATCCCGTTTTGTTCGGAAAGTTGTGTTAACACTTCTTTTGCTTTGTAAATTTCCCAGTTGGCTTTCAGATAACCGCCGTCTTTTGTACCATCAGAAAAACCAAGCATGATGGTCTGCTGATTTCCTCTTCTTTCCAGATGCTTTTGATATATAGGATTCGCATACAGCTCGGCCATCACGTTTTCTGCATTGGCAAGCCCTTCCATCGTTTCAAACAGCGGAACAATGTCCATCTTGATTTCTTCATCCTGATAACCGCAGATTTTGAAAAATGCATACACATTCATGACGTCTTTAACGGCGTCGGAGTTCGAAATGATGTACCGGTTCATTCCTCTCGATCCGTTGAGTTCCTGGATATCGGAGACCTGGGCAACCGTAAGCAAAGTATCTTTAACAATATCTTCAAAATCTTCAGGATTTACTTTTTCCGAAACCTGAATCAGGCGATTGAATTTTTCTTCATAACCAGCCGCTTCACTTCCGATGAGCTGGGCATAAACTTCATCAATTACTTTCTGATGAATCCTGCTGTCCTGGCGAACGTCCAATGTTGCAAAATGAGTCCCGAAAATTCTCACCCTGTCCCTGAAATCCGTCAGCAGGTCGATAAATAAAGAATTATGCTGTTCTTTAACGATTTTTTCAGCTTCATCAATCCTTGCGATGATATCTTCCGCCGTTATTTTTTCATTTCTGAATATAGCTGAATACAATTCATTGCTTAGTTTTGTCAACACTTCCGAAACGCCTCTGAAGCTTAATCTTCTTCGTACCGACTTTAAATTATTGTAATATGCTTTCAGAATGGCTGAATGGAGTTCTTCGGCCACTCTTTTGGTGACCCCGGCTGTTACAAACGGATTTCCGTCACGGTCGCCTCCGGGCCAGAAGCCAAGCTGGATCAGGTCTTCATGAAGGTGGAAATGTTCACTTCCAAAGATTTCTTTTATTTTCGTAAAAAGCTCTCCAATCGTATCATAATATACATATCTCAGATAAAAAATGATGCTCATGGCTTCATCAATCGGAGTAGGCTTTTCTTTATTTACAAATGGCGTTTTCCCCAACTGCTGCAGAAGCATATCGATATTGGTAATGGAATCTGTTGTGATCGCATTTCTGAGGTCATGAAGAATCCTTTGTACTGAATTCGGGTAAAACTGGGTAGGGTGTGCTGTGAAAACAATTTTAATAGCAAAATCTTTCAGCTTTTCACGGACCAATTCAAGCTTGTGATCCTGAAGTGAATGCTCGTAAAGGTTGGTTACCGTTCCTTTGTCGCTTTCGGAATGAAGATTGGGAAAGGCAGCATCTTCAATACTGTCGAACAAAACAACCTGCCTTTCAATATATTGTATGATTTTAAAAAGCAGTTCGAGTTTCTGCTCTTCGGTCTGTAAATCGGTATGGCTTTTAAAGAATTCTTCAACGATTTCTTCGGGAGTTTTTCCGGCTTCGTAGCCGGTTTTGCTTTCTTCACAAAGAAACGGAAGGAGCATCCCGATATTCGTCATTTTATCATAAGGCAGGCTCATAAACAATGAATTGTAGATCTGGAACTTATTTTCCACGATCTGCCTGAATTTTTCTGCGCGTTGGTCGTGTATCATATAACAAATGTAGGAGATTTTGCATTGAATTCAAATGGTGCTTTATTTAAAAATAAATTAATTACGGATATTTTTGTTTGATAAATAGAATAGTCTTCACAATTAGAAACAATTTGTAAAATATTTGACTTATCGTAAAAGCATTTTAATTATTTATACTTTAAGTCCATTCTGAATACTAAATATTAATTATTTTTATACCTTATTAATCCGAATCATCATGAAAAAATTAATCTTATTCCTCCTCCCGCTTCTCCTTTTCACCGCCTGCGGTGAAGATTGCTATAATCCGCCGCAACCCATTGTTTTTGAATTTGTGAATGCTGCCGGTGAAAACCTGATCGCCAACGGAACATTGACCACCTATTCCATACAGGATGAAAACAATGTTGCCATTCAGCTCACCAAAACTTCAGAGAACAGGGTATTGCTGGAAAATGTAGGAGCGTACAACGGTACAAAAAATTATAAATTTTATTCTAATGTCAAACTTTTTGATTTTTCTATTGAATCTTCGGAATTCAACAGCGGCTGTGAAGGTTACCAGATTAATAAACTGACTTTTACCGGTGTGGGATTTGATGTGAAAGATGAAAACGGATATTACAAAATTATATTCCAGTAAATTTCCTTTTACTTGTTTAAACTTTCTATTAACCGCAAAAGATGCAAAAGATTTAAATACTTTCAATTAAAGTTCATCAACATGAAGAATAAAGAACACAATAGTTTTAAAATCTTTGATTTTTATTCTTTGAAAACTTTGTTACTCCAGTAACAACTTTAAAATAGCCTTTGTCTCTTTTGTGGTTAACTTTAAAATAGTTTAACAGCTTTTTTACTAAATTAAAAAAATAACAGAATGAAAGTATTATTTCCGGTTGTATTGCTGTGTTCAGGTTTGGTTTTCAGCCAGAAAACTGTTCCGGCAGGTTACCAAAAAATCCCTGAAATTCTCGACAATCCGGAACTACTCTATCCTTTTATCGTTCCGGACAAAAAATATGATTACTGGTCGGTTCTCAAAAACAATCCCGATCCTGATAAAGCGATCATCTACGAAAGTCAGACCCCGGACTTCATGACGCTGAATGATCCCGCTCCCGTAAAAGGATTTTTCCAGAAATGCCTCGGAGAAGATTGCTTTTCTTATGTGTTGGCGTGTGATAAAGGCCGCACGCTGTATTTTTCGGATGAACGGCAGCTGAGAAATTTTATTGGATTTGTAGATAATCTGCCGGAAGCCATTTTAGTTGCCAATACCTATGGCTATATTGTTGATACAGGCAATGCATTAAGCAGTTCTTACAAGATAGAAGAAAAGCATATTTCACTTTACCTTACCAAGCTTACCAATTCTAAAACCAAAGAATCTTATTTGATAACAATCAACAGAAAAACCGGAAAGCTGGAGGTTAAAAATATCTCTACTTATTGATGTTAATTTTGAATGACCGTCAGTTCGAGTGATTTTCCGTAATGAAATGGAGGAAAATTGTATCGAGAACTTGTGCTATTAATAGATTCTTGATAGAAAATTCTTTCAGAATTTCTACTGGACCTGACGTAGTGTTATCTTGAAAAGGTTAAAATTTTTCAATATTTAAATTCCAAAATAATTCCGATAGCTTTCATAAAATTAAATCATTAAAATTTTAAAATTTCATTAACTCTGTTTTCATCAAGCATTGCGTACATTTGAATTAAAATAAATTTAAGGACTATGCTTAATTTCGAGTTTAAAAACCCAACTAAAATACTTTTCGGAAAAGGGGAAATTGCAAAAATCTCCAAAGAAATTCCTTCTGACGCAAGAATCTTAATGATCTATGGTGGCGGAAGCATTAAAAATAATGGCGTTTACGATCAGGTAAAAGAAGCTTTGAAAGATCATGCTATTTATGAATTCGGAGGTGTTCCTGCCAATCCTGAATATGAAGTTCTGATCAATGCGTTACAATTCATTAAAGAAAAAGACATCGATTTTCTTCTGGCCGTTGGCGGAGGTTCAGTGATCGACGGAACGAAGTTTCTATCTGCAGCAGCCAATTATGATGGTGAGCCGTGGGAAATCCTTACCAAATCCGTAAGAACTTTCGAAGGAGAAGGATTGCCTTTCGGGACTGTTCTGACATTACCTGCAACAGGGTCTGAAATGAATTCCGGCTACGTAATCTCAAGAAGGGAAACCAATGAAAAATTGTCTTCAGGAGGTCCTGGTCTGTTCCCGCAATTTTCGGTATTGGATCCGGAAGTGGTTAGATCCATCCCGCCAAGACAAATTGTAAATGGCTTAACAGATGCCTATACTCACGTTTTGGAACAGTACATGACCGCTCCTTCGTCAGCAGATTTGCAGGAAAGAATTGCAGAAAGCATACTGATCAGCCTTCAGGAAACAGCCCCGAAAGTTCTGGCTGATGAATTCAATTATGAAGCAGCCGGAAATTTCATGTGGTGCTGTACGATGGCTTTAAACGGACTTATTCAGAAAGGTGTGATTACCGACTGGGCCGTTCACGCCATGGGTCACGAACTGACCGCATATTTCGGGATTGATCATGCGAGAACCTTGGCGATTATCGCGCCATCTCATTACCGGTATAATTTTGAATCTAAAAAAGGAAAACTGGCTCAATACGCAGAAAGAGTGTGGGGAATTACAGACGGTACTCTTGAAGAACGGGCAGAAGCGGGAATCAGAAAGCTGGAAGAATTTTTTCACAGTTTGCACATCCAGACCAAACTTTCAGAATATACCGAAGATTTCCAGGGAACGGCAGAACGAGTGGAAAAGGCGTTCACAGAAAGAAACTGGACCGGTCTCGGAGAATACAGAAAGTTGACTCCTCAGGATGCCAGGAAGATTGTAGAAATGAGCTATTAAAAAAACGGGAAGCGTGAAGATGGAAGATGGAAGTTATTTAAAATTCAGAAATTAATTATGAACCTGCCATTACCATCTTCAAACTTCCGGTCAAATTATTTTGTTTACAAACATTCGTTTAAAAAACCTTAATTTCATTAGAGATATTTCAAATTTATTTATATTTTAGCATATTCTTAAATTTGTAAAAATGAAAAAACAATTACTTTTATTTGCCTTTTCAGCATTCGTGCTTAGTTCATGTGAAGATGATGATATCCAAGCGTATGAAATGGATATGATGAAAGGTGAATGGAAAATCAGTAAAACAGAAGTAATTTCAGGGAAAGACGATAAAACGCCACTTAGTACGGATGTCCCAAGCGGATGCGAAGCTAAAAATACGCTTGAATACAGAACGGATTTTTACACTTCTTTTACAGCGTATACCGGAACAGGAACAGACTGTCAGATCGCTTACAAATCAGAAGGAACGTATGATTATGATACGGAGACCAAGAATCTCACCATAAAATATACGAATGACAGTCCAAGACCATATCAGGTAGTTGTTCTTACAAGTTCGGAGATGAGGCTTAAACAGATGTTCGGAAACATTGACCAGAATGGAGATCAGGTGATTGATTACACTTACATCTCTTTAAAAAGATAAAAAATAAACTCCCGAATTCCGGGAGTTTTTTAATGATAAGGAACTTTTAAAATGATTATATAATGAAGAAGATGTTATCAGCATTTCTACTGCTGACTTTTGCCCTTTTCTTTTCGCAGGAAAAAAAACCGATGTTCTGGCAAGACATACAAAATTTCAAAAAACAGGATCAGGAAACACCGCCACCTAAAGACGCCATCCTCCTGATTGGCAGCTCATCATTTACAAAATGGACGGACGTTGCCAATTATTTCCCTGATAAAACCATTATTAACAGAGGCTTCGGCGGTTCCCGATTAACAGATCTTAATTATTTTGCCAATGATCTATTACATTATCAGCCCAAACAGATTATCATCTATTGCGGTGAAAATGATTTTGCCGATGATGATAAACTGAAAGCAGATGTTGTGGTAGAACGCTTCAAAACTTTTTATCAGAAAATAAGAGCTAAATTCCCGAAAATTGAAGTAGATTATATCTCCATTAAATACTCTCCGAGCCGCGAAAAGCTTTGGCCCCAAATGAAAGAAGCTAATAAAAAAATTGCCGCTTTCATGAAAAAACAGCCAAACTCGGAGTTCATCGATATTACAAAAGTAATGCAGGATGCTGAAGGTAATGTAAGAAAGGATCTTTTTGTAGAAGATATGCTTCATATGACGCCGGAGGGTTACAAACTCTGGACTTCCGTAATGAATCCTTATATGAAGTAAATGAGAGAATCGGTTAGAAATTTGCCGCTTTATCAAAAAGCCGGGGAAATCTACGAAACGTTAAAGATCATTACTGATCTTTTTCCCGAAGATAATGATTATCTGCAACATCTAAAGATGAATCTGCTTGAAGACAGTATGGTTATTCAGGCTAAAATATCTGGTGCCGAAGCTGTAAAACTTTATGACATCAAGATGGAGAATGCCGCAATTATCCGTAAAGCAGCAAGAGATATTATGGTAAGCGGAAATAACCTTGAAATATTCGGGTTTACCGATTCAAAATATTATAAACTGATCAGAAATCTTATCGACGAATTTCGCATTTTATTCGTAGAATGGGTTGCCGGATTTAATCCGAAACATTTTATTGTAGATGATTGGGGATTGTTTAATCCTCCGGGAATATCCCCCGGCTACATTCAAAGCGATGATGAACTCGATTTTCTTGATGAAGACGATGAATTTTGATTGACTCAAACAAAAACTCCCGAAATTCGGGAGTTTTTTGTTATTTCTTTTTCTTGGATTTTGAAATTGCTTTTTGCTGGGCTCTGTTGGCACCGAACTTTTTTGGGGCTTTTCTTTTGGATGGGCCTCCCCAGTTTTCCTTCTTATTTTTGTCTTTCTTTTCGTGGAATGCTCCTCCTCCTTCATTCAGTTTTACCTGAGCAGGATTTTTCATGGATATCACCTCTTCCTCAGAAGCAATTTTTTTAGGATTTATTTTTACCTCATCAGGGAAGTTGATAAATTTCAGCTCCTTATCCATCAGTAATTCAATGTCAAGAATCAGCGGCTCCTCTTTTTTGGTTACAAATGTCACTGCTTTTCCGTCTTTATCTGCTCTACCCGTTCTACCGATTCTGTGGATATACTGTTCCGGAATATCCGGAGTTTCAAAATTGATAACGTGGGTAATATCCGAAATATCTAGACCTCTTGCCATTACATCTGTAGTTATAAGACCCCTAATCTCTTCATTTTCAAAACTTTTCATGGCTTTCAGCCTGTAGTTCTGGGACTTATTGGAATGAATCACATCAAACTGATCAGGGAAAAGCTCATTAATTTTGGTAAAAAGAAGATCTGCGTTTTTCTTGTTATTGTTGAAAATCAATACTTTTGACATATCTTCGTCCCGCTTCAATAAATATTCGAGAAGGTTGATCTTCGTATTGAAATTTTCGACTTTATAGGCAGTCTGCTCAATTTTTTCAAGCGGAGTACCGGATTTGGCAAGGGAAATCTCTACCGGACTGGCAAAATACTGGTCCAGCATTTCATCCACAGCATCAGTCATGGTAGCCGAAAAAAGAATGTTCTGTCTCTTCTCTTTCATCATTTCAAAAATATGCGTTAGCTGCGGTCTGAAACCGAGATTCAGCATTTCATCAAACTCATCAATAATCAGCTTCTGAACTTCTTTTAAGGAGATGGCATTATCAATCGCAAGATCCATCACTCTTCCTGGAGTTCCTACGAGAATATCGCAGCCACCGTCGAACAAAAGTTTTTGCGTATTGATATTTTTACCTCCATAGATTCCGATCACTCTTGCTGTGATATTTTCCGTCAGCTTTTCAATAATTTCCGTTACCTGTACTACGAGCTCCCTTGTGGGTACAAGAATAAGAACCGTAGGATTTCCGTTTTTATTGTATTTCCAGGTTTTAAGGACAGGTAAAAGATAGGCCAGCGTTTTTCCTGTACCGGTCTGTGCAATTCCCATCACATCACGCCCTGAGAGTATCGGTTTCAGGCTTTTTTCCTGAATGGGTGTAGGTTCGAATAATTCCAGATCTGCTAAAACATCAAGAATTTTAACCGGAAGGTCAAAATCTGCAAAAGTGAGTTTTTCCATTTTGCAAAGATAGGCAATTAATTTTTGAGTAATATGCCTGCTTTGTCGGGAACTGAAAGCAATGAACTATTGTTTATCTGTACACGACTTTAAAAGCGAGATCACGTCCCATTCCCTGCATAATCGCAAGATTGATCCAGGAAAGCGCAAACTTCTCCAGCAATTCTACTTTATCGGATTTGCCAAAGTCTGTACAGGAGCCGAAACCACAGTCTAATGCCAATTTTTTGGCAACTTCTTTAGCTTTTTCACTGTCGCCTGCCATAAACATGTCAATTCCTTCACCTTGATATACAGGGTTTAGCATATTTTCAAAGCCTGTTGTATTAAAGCATTTTACGACTTCGGCATTTGTTTTATCTGCTAATGCATGATAAACGGTTTTATACGGCTCCGGAGTTTTCATAATAGCATTGGTCGCATCAATGATTATTTTTCCTGACGCATCGCCTAACTTCTGCAAAATTTCAAAAATGGCTTCCGGAGGAGTAGCAATGAGAATTACTTCACATTGCTTCACTGCATTTTCTATCACTGCGAAACGGTCTTCACCAATTTTTGTCGCCAAAGCAATATTCTTTTCACTGAGAGGAAACTGCGCTCCTATCAGAACGTTGTGTCCCGCTTTAATCCACTGCTGAGCCAGTGCTCCACCCACATTTCCTGAACCGATAACTGCAATATTCATAATTTAATAATGATTTTTAAAATTGAACTTATTATAAGGTAAAATGTATCATTTCAAATTGATACAACAAATATAGCTTCCTATTTGGATAAAAATCTATATTGTCTATCTTTGTGAGAAACACACAAAAATGTAAGTATGTCTAATTTTATTTCGGATAATCATCTTTTTCATAATCCTGTTGAGTTTGCATTAAGCAAAATTGGAGGAACCTACAAAATGCCTATTCTATGGCGTGTAAAAGACAAACCATGTCGTTATTCTGAGCTGGCCGTCAGTATTCCCCATATTTCGCACCGGATGCTTTCCAAATGTCTGAAGGAATTGACAGAGGACGGATTTATCACGAAAGAGATTTTCCCGGAAGTACCGCCGAGAACAGAATATTCTATCACTGAAAGAGGTAAAAAGGCTTCTGAGATCGTTGCCATCCTAAGAAATTATGGTACGCAGCTCATGCAGGAGTACGGAATCAAATCACAGTAAGAAAAAGTTGCTATTTCCTTGTAATTCTCAGCAGAATAATAATGGTGAGTATCACTGAAAATACAAATCCGAGAACGGCTACCAGAGACATTTCCCCGATTTTAGGACCGGATTCCGAAACAAAGACAATTGCTGTAGCAATGATATTTGCGCCGAGAATCATGGTTAGAATCAGATTAACAACACTTGACTTGATCAGCTGATTGGTCTTCTCAATATTTTTAATTTCGCTGGTGACGGTAAATTTATTTTCGTCAAGCTTCTGCAGCACGGAACGTAATTCTTTCGGGATTTCATCTACATTATCTGTAAAGGTCATCATTTTATCCATTCCGGTTTTCAAAATATTCTGCGGACTTATCTTTTTAGCAAATATTTTTTTCGTGTAAGGATGCAGGCTTTTCACCACATCAAGATCAGGATTAATGGTGCGCCCTACTCCTTCGATCAATCCAATTCCTTTGAATAAAAGATAGAAATAGTCCGGCATGTATAAACGGTTATCCTTTAATACATCTTTCATCTTGTTCATGACTGCATGAGGATCTATTTCTTTAAGAGAAGTACTGTGAACAAAATCAAGAATGTCTTCTACATCCCCTTCAAACCTTCTTTCATCCGGGATCTGGTAGCTGACTGCCATTTTTTTGAGATACCGCACGATCTTATGAGGATTTTTTGCGACAAAACTTACAATGAGATCTTCGAGGATTTCTTTATCATTCGGAGGGATCTTACCTACAGCGCCAAAGTCTATGAAAACAACTTTCCCATCTTTTTTCACCAGGATATTTCCGGCATGAGGATCTGCATGAAAGAAGCCATAGTCGAGAATCTGCGAAACAAAAAGCCGTAATCCTGCTTCGGAGACATTAACCGGACTTATAGAATTGGCCAGAAGTGTGGCTTTGTCCGTAACTTTAATTCCGTCAACAAACTCCATACAAAGGATATTATTGTTGGAAAATTCTTCGTAAACCTGCGGGACGTACGTTTCTTTGCTGTTTTTGAAATTTCTTCTGAACTGAAGAATATTTTCTTTTTCATTAATGAGCGAAACCTCTTCCAGCAATGATTTTTCGAAAGTTGAAATGGCCTGTTTGAGATTAAGTTTTTCTCCGATCTCGGAATAGGAAGAAATGATTTTTTCGATATCTTTGATCAATAACAGATCATCTTCTATAGTTTTCTGAACATCCGGTTTTTTAATTTTAAGGATAACCTGTGTACCATCTGTAAGCACCGCTCTGTACACCTGTGCAATAGAAGCTGTTGCCAAAGGTTCTTCCTGAATTTCAGAAAAGTGTTCCGAAGCCAGTATATTACATTCATTTTCAAGGATTTCGGCAACATTCATCTGGATTTTATCTACTTTATCCTGAAGTTTCTGCAGTTCCCGGATCAATTCGGGAGGAAGAAGATCTTCCCGGTTGCTGAATGTCTGTCCGAGTTTTACAAAAGTAGGTCCCAGCTCTTCCAGAGCCATTCTTATTCTTTCATAAACCGTTCCTTTTGAAATAATTTCTTCGAGATCGGAAGAAACTTCAGGCTGCTTATTTCCGGCATTCATTCTTGCCAGAAGATCTTTAAATCCGTATTTGCTTAGTACGGAAATCAATTTTGCTGATCTTTTCAGTTTTCTTTGCTGCTTATCGAACATAATGTATAAAAGTAATAAAAAACCAAGCCACAAGCATTCAAAAAATATTCCTAATATGAAAAAAAGCTTTGCCAGAAGACAAAGCTATTATTCTATTTTACACAATAAAAAGTTTTTTCCATCTTGAAACCGTGTTTCGGCTTAACTTATAATGCATAGCCAGCTTGGTATTGTTGAGGCCGTGTTCCTTCTGGAATTCAAGGATCTTAATAATCGTAGACTTGCTGTATGACCGATGCTGTTGATTGGATTTAATAATATCCTCCGAACCGCGGGAAAATATAATATTGTTAATTGCAATAACATCCAGTTCGGAAAGGTTTTTTTTGCTTAAAATTTTATCGCAAAGTTCTTTCTTTTCCGGGAATTTCTTTTGCAGGATATCCGTATATATTCTCTTAAAATCCGGTTGCGAGGTTTTATTTTTCTTCATATTATCCGTTATTAAGATTACCGTATTTTTTAGTCCATCTGTGAAGTGTAGATTTCGGGATCCTGTATTCTTTCACGATTTGAGGCATTGTTTTTTCCTCCGTTTCTATAAGTTCAACGATAAAATCGATCACTTCCCTGGTATAGATACTTTTGCGAAAGTTGGGGAGCATAGATTTTTTCTCCACCTGCTTATCTACTTTGGAAGGCGGTGCGTAGAGGATAAGATGCTGAGAGTATATTCTGAAGAAATCATATTCCAGCAGTTTGCTCCATCGCATCAAAATATCGCTATCTACACTTTTGGATTCATACATTTCTTCTACTTTATCTTTTGTAGTCTTTAGAAATTTGCAAATTCTTTCAAGATCAGTCCCGGTATCTTCGACGCGAGTCTTAATGATACTACCTATGTGTATTTCTTTGTAGTCAAATTTCATCCTTTTAGTATTATATGTGAAAAAATAAAAATGGTGTTGATGTTTTGGTTGAATAAAATTCTTTATTCCCAGATAAAAGCGAAAAAACTATCGAAAAATATCAGAAACTGAAGTTTTATAATCTACGTGCAATATATTATTCATGATCGGATAAATTTATTATTGTGTCTGCACTAAAAATTTATTGGAAAGCATTTTTAATCGTTTGCAAATAAAATCATTTTCAGCAGCATGTATTTTTAAAAATTGAGGAAGTTTTAAGACGGTATAAAATCTTTGCTGATTTCTTAAAGATTTATTCAAGTCCGGGTTTTTCATGAATATTCTTATAATTCAGGTTTATCTGGTTAAAGTTTTACTGGTAATTAGTTTTATTTAAACTAAACTATTTTTACAAATTTAGATAAAACCAAACAATAATACAATATATTTAAATCATTTACATTTAAATATTAATATTGGAGTTATTTATTAATTTATAAAAAATTATTAAATATTATTTGTAAATTTTTACCATGCTTAATCTGCAAACGTTTATCGTATTATTTTATTATGTGGTATGGCAATTTTTGTCATATTATTATTATGTAATACGCATTAATTTGTAAAAATTTCATCATGCCTTTTATAAGATGTGTATAAAATAATTTATCTATATTTTATTTATGAATAATTATAAAAAACGCCTCTTTAAAGAGGCGTTTACTATTAAAAATTAATCAGAATTACTAAGGTTATTTTAAATACGTTTCATAAAGATCTTTTCTACGGTCTTTCATCACCTGTACGGAGCCATGGTGATGAAGGTCTTTCAGGAGATTTAAATCTACATCTACAAGCAGTGTCATTTCTGTATTAGGAGTTGCTTCCCCTTTGATGGCATTGGATGGAAAAGCAAAATCGGAGGGTGTAAATACTGCAGCCTGTCCAAACTGAATATCCATATTATTAACGCCGGGAAGATTTCCTACACATCCCGCAATAGCAACATAACATTCGTTTTCAATAGCTCTTGCTGCTGCACAATGGCGCACCCGCATGTATGCGTTTTGAGTATCCGTAAGATAAGGAACAAACAAAATTTTCATTCCCTGATCAGCCAAAATCCTGGGCAGTTCCGGAAATTCAACATCATAGCAAATTACCAGTCCGATTTTTCCGCAGTCCGTATCAAAAACTTTAATCTCGCTGCCGCCTTTCATCCCGTAATATTTTTTCTCGTTTGGCGTGATATGAATTTTCCTGTATTCGTCTACCCTTCCGTCCCGATGAAGCAGGTAGCTAACGTTGTACAAATCGTTATTTTCAAAAACCGGCATGCTTCCGGAAATGATATTAACATTGTAGCTGATAGCCAGATCCGAAATTTTCATTTTGATTTCTTCCGTTAATTTGGCCAGCTCAATCATGCTGTCTCTTTCGGAAAGTTTGTTGAAAGGCGCCAGTAAAGGCGTGTTGAACAGTTCCGGGAAGAGCACAAAATCTGCCTTATAATCGCCCATAACATCTACAAAAAACTCTACCTGCTCGTAGAAGGCATCAATATTTTTGAAATGCCGCATCTGCCACTGAACCAATCCCAGACGGATGATACTGTCCTGCATTGTATTTGGCTTCTTACTGTAGTAGATGTTATTCCACTGCAGCAAAACAGCATTTTCTTTTGAGGATTCATCTTCAGGAAGGTATTTTTTAAGGACCCTGATCGGCAGAAAATTATTGGAAAGCTGAAAGGATAATACCGGATCATAAATTTCCTTATCCCGAACCCTTCTGATGTATTCTCTTGGTGAAAGCTCGCTGTGTTTATGGTAATTGGGGATCCTGCCTCCTAAAATAATCGACCGTAAATTGAGCAGCTCACAAAGTTCTTTCCGGGCATCGTACAATCTTCTTCCGAGCCGCAGTTCCCGAAACTCGGGATCAACAAAAACTTCGATTCCATAGAGTACATTTCCTGTGGAAGTATGGGTATTAAAGGTGTAATTTCCCGTAATATCGCTGTAGGTATGGTCGTCACCAAATTCATCATAGTTTACAATAATGGAAAGTGCCACAGCCGCCAGTTTTCCGTCAACGGTAATGCAGATCTGTCCCTGAGGAAATATTCTGGTTAATTTTTCGATGCTTTTTTTGGACCAGACATATTCAGACATTTGGGGATAGGCTCTCCTCATGGTCTCGACAAGCCCCGGATAATCTTCGACCGTTAATGGTCTTGTTTCAATTTGCATTTGATGTAATTTTATTTAAATTTAGGGAAAAACTGAGACTTATTTATAATGCATGAGTTTTTTAACCGCAAAAGACACAAAAGATTTTGTTTTATTTAAGTTGAGCGTTGAATACGAAAGCTAACAACAGGTTAATTTCATAATACCTTGTTAGTTCACCACACTCTTTGTCTCCCTGAACCGCCTATACATAGCTTTTCAGAATCAAGTTGCCGAGAGCCTTCCATAACAAACTGAGCGGTAATTTTATGTTGATTGTAAAAATAGAAAGGACGACTACGATCTTAGCCCTGATTGCAACGACATCCTTTTTCTGAATTGGCTTGAAAAAAGCATTGGAGAAAAAGATATAGTGGAAAGCAGGAAATAGCTTCAAATAAAATTAAACAAAATTAATAAATAAAAATCCCGCCCAAAGGCAGGATTATATCTAAAATTCGGGTCAAATTATTCCCACTCAATTGTTGCGGGCGGTTTGCTTGAAATATCGTACGCTACCCTGTTGATTCCTCTTACTTCGTTGATGATTCTGCTTGAAACCGTATCCAAAAATTCGTACGGAAGTCTGCTCCAGGTTGCGGTCATGAAATCGATGGTGTTGGCAGAACGGACAACGGCTGTATATTCGTACGTTCTCTCATCGCCCATTACTCCAACCGATTTTACCGGGAGAAGTACAACAAATGCCTGAGAAACTTTTTCATACAGATCATTTTTATATAATTCTTCAATGAAAATATCATCCGCTTCCTGAAGGATTCTCACTTTTTCAGCATCAACAGCTCCCAAAATCCTGATTCCTAATCCCGGACCAGGGAAAGGGTGTCTGTGTACCAAATGATGAGGAATTCCCAGCTCTTCTCCAACTTTTCTTACCTCATCTTTGAATAATTCTCTTAAAGGCTCTAGCAATTCAAATTCCATTTCTTCAGGAAGGCCACCCACATTGTGGTGAGACTTGATTACGGCAGAAGGCCCGTTTACCGACTGGCTTTCAATAACATCGGGGTAAATCGTTCCCTGCGCTAAGAATTTAGCCCCTTCAATTTTATGAGATTCTTCGTCAAAAACATGAATGAATTCGTTTCCGATGATTTTTCTTTTGGCTTCAGGATCGTCGACACCTGCCAATTTGGATAAAAACCTTTCGGAAGCATCTACCAGTTTAATGTTCATATGGAAGTGCTCTCCGTAATTGTCCATTACTTTTTTGCCTTCATCTTTTCTCAACAATCCTGTATCAACAAAAATACAAGTCAGCTGATCACCGATGGCACGGTGAATCAACACCGCTGCTACAGAAGAATCTACTCCTCCGGAAAGTCCGAGGATCACTTTCTGATCTCCTACTCTTTCGCGGATTTCTGCAACTGTTTTTTCGATATAGTTTGTCAGCTTCCAGTTTTTTTCTGCATTACAGATTCCGAACACGAAATTCTCCAACATTTTTCCGCCTTCTTCGGTGTGGGAAACTTCAGGGTGGAATTGTACGCAATAGATTTTCTTATCTTCATTCGCCATGGAAGCAATTACGCCTGATTCAGCATTTAATTCAAAGCCTGGAGGCAATTGTCCTACTTCATCAAAGTGGCTCATCCAAACAATAGAATTATTGGTTACACCTTTCAGTAAAGAACTTTCTTTTACAATTTCCAGGTGCGCTTTTCCGTATTCTCCTTTTACGCCTTTATGTACTTTTCCGCCTAAAAGATGGGCTGTTAACTGCATTCCGTAACAGATTCCCAAAACAGGAATTCCCTGCTCATACAATTCTTTTTCAACCAGATGAGCATTTTCTGCATTTACAGAACTTGGTCCTCCTGAAAGGATAATTCCTTTCGGCTGTTTTTCTAAAATTGTTTCTAATGGTGTATTGAAAGGTAAGATTTCAGAATATACACCCATTTCACGGATTCTTCTTCCGATAAGCTGGTTGTACTGTGATCCGAAATCTAATATGATAATACCGTTGTTCATTTTTTATAATTGATGAATGATGATTGATAAATGATTAATATGATTGATTAAATATTCAATTACATTATTTTCGGTTATCCGGGTTATACCCGGAGCTATTGTGTTTTGCCCTTTCAGGACTTCATCTAAGTTTTGGCTAAAGCCAAATTTCTTAATTTACTTTTTAAATCGTGCTAAAGCCCGATCCTATTGATAAAACCTTTACAAAAAAAGACCTGGATTGCTCCAAATCTTTTTTCGTGATTTATTTTTTTAAAACTTTCCGATGTCTTCTCTGTAGAATCCGTAGTCGAAATGTACATGGCTTGCATCTTCATACACCTTTTTGCGGGCATCTTCATACGTTGCTCCGGTAGCTACAATGTTCAGTACTCTTCCACCGTTGGAAACTACTTTGTCTCCTTTTCTGATGGCTCCTGCGTATAAAAGCTTGCTGTATTTCAGTTTATCTTCGCCCACGATTTCGAAACCTGTTTCGATGTTTCTCGGGTAGCCTCCTGAACACATCACAAGGCAAATTGCTTTTTCGTCTTTAAATTTAAGCTCAATGTCTTTTCCGTCCATACAATCCTGGATCACATCAAGAAGGTTATTTTCCATTAAAGCCATCAATACCTGAGTTTCAGGGTCTCCGAATCTCATATTGTATTCCAGAAGATACGTTCCGTTTTTGGTAACCATCAATCCAAAGAAAATAATTCCTTTGAAACCGAAACCTTCCGCTTTAAGACCTTTCAAAGTAGGTTCAAGGATATTTTTTTCAAAGTCAGCATAATGTTCCTGAGTAAATTCAGGGCTTGGAGCTACCGTTCCCATACCGCCGGTATTCGGTCCTGTATCTCCGTTTCCTGCTTTTTTGTAATCTTTTGCCGCAATGCAAGGGAATAATTTTTCACCGTTTGAAAAAGCAATGATGGAGGCTTCAAATCCTTCTAAATATTCCTCAATAACCAAACGAATCCCTGCATCTCCATAGATTCTTCTGATCATGAAATCATGAATTGTTGCTTCAGCTTCTTCTAAGGTATCGCAGATCACCACACCTTTACCTCCTGCAAGTCCGCTTGCTTTGATCACTAATGGATATTGCTGAGTCTGAACATATTCTTTAGCTTCATTGTATGAATCAAATACTACTGCTTTTGCTGTTTTGATATCATAGGTCTGCATAAATTTTTTAGAGAAAGCCTTGCTTCCTTCCAAGCTTGCCACTTTCTGATTCGGGCCAAAAACTTTAAGATCGTGCTTTTTGAATTCGTCCTTCAAACCAGCAACAAGCGGCGCTTCCGGACCAACGATCGTTAAGTCTACCTTTTCTTTGATTGCAAAATCTCTAAGTTCTTTAATCTCTGATAAATGAACATTTTTTCCTATTACATCAGTGGTAGCATTTCCGTTGGCAAAAAACATCTTCGTAATTCTTGAATCGTTCTGAAGCTTCGCTGCCAAAGCAGATTCTCTTCCACCTTCACCTATGATTAATATTCTCATACTTTATTTAATTAACTAGTCTATAATTTACAAATATATAATTTTGAATGCTATAAATACAATCTCAAAATATAATTTCCGGATGTATGCATTTAATCTCAATAAAAATTTTTAACGCAAAGTCCGCTAAGATATCTCCAATAACTGACTGCTTTTTAAGTTCGCAAAGGCGTTAACACTCAGCAAAGACCGGAAAGCAATCTATCCTAAATTACAGATTTTCATCTATAATTTTAATTTAATTTTAATTAATGTAAAAAATGTCTTATTCCCGTAAACATCATCGGTATTTTGTGCTCATTGGCAGCATCAATACTGTCCTGATCTTTCACACTTCCACCCGGCTGAATGATTGCGGTGATACCTTCCTGAGCGCAAAAATCTACCACGTCACGGAAAGGGAAAAATGCATCTGAAGCCAATACCAATTCCCCGGAGAACTTTTCTTTAGCCTTTTCAATTGCCTGTTGTGTTGCCCAGATTCTGTTTACCTGTCCGCCTCCGATTCCGAAAGCCTGGATTCCATTGGAAACAACAATCGCATTGGATTTTACATATTTTACTACTCTCTGAGAGAACAATAATGCTTTTTTCTGCTCTTCTGTTGGCTGTGTTTCAGTTACGACTTTGATTTCATCCGAGAAGATGCTGTCGTTATCCTGAACCAAAATACCTCCGTCGATCTTTACCCACGTCTGTTTATCAGAAACAGGATTTACGATTTTTATAATTCTCAGATTTTTTTTCTTTCTTAAAATTTCTAAAGCTTCCTCATCAAATTCGGGAGCCATTACAATTTCAAGGAATGTTTTATTTAATTCTTCTGCGGTTGCCGCATCGATTTTGTAGTTCATAGCAACAATTCCGCCAAAAATGGAAACAGGATCACATTCGAAAGTTTTCTGGTAGGTTTCCAAGGCTGAAGTTCCAATTGCTACCCCACAAGGTGTAGAGTGTTTTACGGCACAACAGGCCATTTCTTCTTTGAATTCAGTCACTACTTTCCAGCAAAGATCCATATCACGAAGGTTGTTGAAAGACAATTCTTTACCTCCCAGCTGTTCAAAATCTTTCATCGCGCCGTTTTCGAAAGTAGAAACGTAGTAAGCCGCTGTCTGATGAGGATTTTCACCATATCTCAGATCAGAAACTTTCTTGTAAGAGGCATTTAAATAAGTAGGATAATCTTCTTCTAAAAGCATTCTTGAAATCGCTGCATCGTAAGCAGAAGTAAGATTGAATACTTTTCCTGCGAGTTTTTTACGGGTTTCAATGTAAGTGTCACCGTTTTGCTCCATTTCAATTTTTACTGCGGCATAATCTTCAACATCAGTAATTACCGTAACGGAATCAAAGTTTTTAGCCGCAGAGCGAAGCATCGAAGGTCCTCCGATATCGATGAATTCTACCTTTTCGTGAAGGGAAATGTTTTTGTTTACATTTTCAAAGAAAGGATAAAGATTTACGATTACCATGTCAATCAGGCCAATTCCATGTTCCTGAACGGTATTCATGTGTTCTTCGTTGGAACGAACCGCCAGCAATCCGCCGTGAACTTTCGGGTGTAATGTTTTCACTCTTCCGTCCAACATCTCAGGAAAATTGGTAACTTCATCAATCTGAATCGGATTTAAACCAGCATCTTTCAAATGTTTGAACGTTCCTCCCGTAGAGATCAGCTCATAATTTTGGGCTTCCAGAAACTGTGCAAATTCGATCAACCCGCTTTTGTCAGAAACACTGATTAAAACTCTTTTTTTGCTCATTTTACTTTCGATTTTTTCTTTGTAATAATTCTTATGTAAATCTGATAGGACTTTATCCTATCCTGATGTAGGTCGTCCTTTCAGGAATCTCATATTTTCAGTTTAATAGGATTTCATCCTATCCTGATATAGAACATCCCTTCGGGACTCTCACAAGAACTTTTTACTTTCAATTTACTTTTTACAGCTATTTCAAACTGTCGACCGGGTCTTTCACCTCCGATCTTATTTATTTTTACTTAGATTTTTCTTGCTTTTTCGAAATAATAAAATCTAAATGTGTTTTATATTAATGTAATAATGTATCAGTATAACAATGTAACAATCATTTGGCAAATTGATACATTGCTAGATTGGTACATTATTTAATACTTTGTTTATTGCTTTTGGAAAAATTTCGTATTCTATTAAATGAACTTTTTCCGCTACGGTTTCTGGTGTGTCATTCTCAGTGATTTCAAATGACTTCTGAAGAATCGCTTCTCCTTCATCAATTCCTGAGGTTACAAAATGTACGGTTGCCCCGCTTTCTTTTTCTCCGGCTTCAATCACAGCGTTATGAACATGGTGCCCCCACATTCCCTTACCTCCGAATTTCGGAAGCAGCGCCGGATGAATATTGATTATTTTCCCATTCCATTTTTCGCAGAACTCAGGTTTCAGAATGGATAAAAATCCGGCTAAAACGATTAAGTTCGTATTTTCAGGAATAATTTTAGCCAATTCACTGCTGAAGTTTTTTCCTCTCGGGATGAGAACACTATCAATGTTATGATTTCTTGCTCTTTCAAGTCCGTAGCATTCTCTGTCGGCAACAACTAAAGACACTTTTGCATTCTGGATTTCTCCGTTATCGATAGTATCAATAATTCGCTGAAGGTTGGTTCCTGAACCTGAAACGAGTATAACAATATTTTTCATTAATAAGTCAATTTGAAAATGAGTTAATTTGAAAATGAAATAGAAACATTATCTATTTGATCAATTTTCAAATTTTCAAATTAATCTTTTCGCTTCCTTCTGTAATTTCTCCGATTTCGTAAGCATCATCTAAAAGGTGCAGTACTTTTTCTGCATGCTCTGCATCTACTACAACGATCATTCCTACTCCCATATTAAAGGTTCCGAACATCTCTTCACGGGCTACTCCACCTCTTTTTTCCAGTTCCAGCATGATGCTCGGAATTTTGATTTTTGAAGCATCGATGGAAGCACATAATCCTTCACCAATAATTCTCGGAATGTTTTCATATAAACCGCCACCTGTAATGTGAGCTATCCCTGCTACCTGAACTTCTTCAAGGATTTTATGAATATCTTTATAATACAATCTTGTAGGAACCAAAAGTGTTTCATATAAAGGTTTTCCTTCGAATTCTTCATTAAAATCCGGAAACACTTTTCTTACAAGAGAAAATCCGTTGGAGTGGAATCCAGAACTTGGAAGAGCAATAATTTTGTTTCCTGCTTTGATTTTTGAGCCGTCAATGATCTGGTCTTTTTCAACAATACCTACACAAAAACCGGCAACATCGTAATCTCCAGGCTGATACATTCCCGGCATTTCGGCAGTTTCTCCGCCAATCAGTGCACAGTTGTTATCTTTGCATGCTTCCACCATTCCTAAAACAATTTCTGCAGCAATTTCGGAATCAAGTTTTCCGCAAGCCAGGTAATCCAGAAAAAACAAAGGTTTTGCCCCATGACAAAGGATATCATTGGCACACATTGCGAAGCAGTCTACACCAATAGAGTCATATTTTTTTGAGTCTAAAGCTACTTTAAGCTTTGTTCCCACTCCATCGGTTCCTGAAACCAAGACTGGATTTTTGTATCCTCCGATTTCATAGAAAGCTCCAAAACTTCCCAAATGATTCAGTACATTGGAATTGTGGGTTTCACCAACCGCTTTCTTGATCTTGTCAACGGTTTTGTATCCTTCTTCTTTGTCTACTCCTGCTGATTTGTAAGTGTTGCTCATATTATTAATGTAACAGTGTATCAGTTTAACAATTTAACAATGATTTTAATTGTTAATGTGCTAAATTGGCACAATTTATTTCTATGTTTTAGTTCTAATTCCGAAAATAAAAAAGCCGACAATCTTAGTAGATTATCGGCCGATGTTTTATCTGATTATTTCAGAGCCCACAACATTCCCTTTCTTGGAGAAACATTCTTTAAAAGTGGTCTGAATATTCATCTTTTTTTCTTTTTGCAAAGATATTAATTTTAAATTAATATTCAAATCTATTTTTCAAGGATAATCTCTACTGCCGAAATTTTTGCAATCTTTTCCTTCAATTCGCTGTCTTTCTCTTCATTAGAAATTTTTTGGGCCGATTTGTCAAAATTGTCATTGAAAAAAGGAAGTGTAAAGGTATCCACAATATTTCCTCCGTGAAGTGGGAAACGCTTGATTGCCGCTTCTAAAACACCCAATCCGCCTCTTGCTCCCGGGGCTGTTGCCATTAACAGCATTGGTTTTTCATTCCACACGGCTCTGTCCTTAATTCTGGAAGTCCAGTCGAATACATTTTTGAAAGCTGAAGAATACGTTCCATTGTGTTCGGATAAAGAAACGATAAGTATATCTGCCGCATCAATTTTAGCAGCGAAATTTTTTGCTTCCTGCGGAAGTCCGCTTTCCACTTCGCGCTGGTGTTTGTAGATCGGCATTTCAAATTCATTCATGTCTACCACTTCCACTTCTGCATTCTGAATAAGTGAAGCTGCGTAAGAAACTAAAAGTTTATTGATTGATGTTTCGGAATTGCTTCCGGCTATTGCTAAAATTTTCATTGTTTTTTATCTAATTTAAAGTATGTTTTATTATTTTGACCGACTAAATTTTGATTAACCACCCCGTCAAAAATTCATTTTGAATTTTCGCCACCCCTCCAAGGGCGGGGAATTTTTGTTGTGCAAAATTAGGGTTTATTTAAGATATGCAGGTAATTCCATCGGAACTTCCATTAGAAGAATTTCGGCATCTTCAATGGCTTCAATGTTGAAACTTTGGGTATCCCAGATTCCCAGACCGTCTCTTTCGTTTAAAACTCTGTCTCCGATTTTTACGTTTCCTTTTAAAACAAATGCATAGACCCCGTTTCCTTTTTTATGAAGCATATAATTTTTACCGTTTCCTTTGGTAAAGTTTGCGAGGTTGAACCAGGCATCCTGATGAATCCAGACTCCGTCATCATTCTTATCGGGAGAAAGGATCTGCTGGAATCCGTTTATTTTTTCACCTTCTTTAATGCTTTTCTGATCGTATCTCGGCTCAACATCAACCTCTCTTGGAAACACCCAAATCTGCAGAAATTTCACCTCTTCATCCTTATTTTTATTGTATTCGCTGTGCATTACACCGGTTCCGGCACTCATCACCTGAATTTCTCCTTTTCTGATAACGGCTGTTGTCCCCATTGAATCCTTGTGTTCCAGATCACCTTCCAGCGGGATTGAAATAATTTCCATGTTTTTGTGCGGATGTGTTCCGAATCCCATCCCCTGGGAAACGGTGTCATCATTCAGCACTCTGAGAACTCCGAAATGCGTTCTTTCATGGTTTTGATAATTTGCAAAACTGAAAGTATGGTAAGAATTAAGCCATCCATGATTTGCGTGGCCTCTTGTATCTGCTTTATGATATACTGTTTTCATATTGTGATTATTTATGGTACAAATGTCGGAAGTCTTACGCACGGAAATGTTGATGTAAGGTAAGAAAGATTATTAATAAATAAAAAACGGATTCTTATGAACCCGTTCCGTTATTTTTTGTTTGATTTTTAATTGATTAAACTGAAATTAAAAGTTATTAACTTTAAAAATGTACCTGCTTAATTTCTTCTTCAATTTCCTTTGGCGAATCATGTTCAGATTTAATGAAAACCATAGTTAAAACAGCTCCCAACAGCATACAGATTCCACCGACTACGATATAATCAATTGCCATTTTACCGAAAATACCGCTTACAATCGGCCCTCCGAAAACTCCGTTAATAATTTGAGGAATTACAATAAAAAAGTTAAAAATACCCATATACACCCCCATTTTCTTTTGTGGAATTGAATCGATCAGCATTGCGTAAGGCATGGCTAAAATACTTGCCCAGGCAAATCCCAGTCCAACCATTGAAATCCACAGATAATGAATGTCTTTAATAAAATACATGGCAATCAGTCCCAGTCCTCCACAAGCCAAGGCTAACGCATGTGTTTGTTTTTTACCGATGAATTTTGCAATCGGTGTTAAAGCAAAAGCAAAGAAAATGGCGTAGAAATTATAACTTCCGAATAAGCTTCCCGTTAAATCTCCGGCTTTGTTAAATTCCGCAGAATGGGTATCTTCCGGTGAAAGCCCGAAATGATGGGTTGCCAAAGCACTTGTTGTAAAAACCCACATGGTAAATAAGGCAAACCAGGAAAAGAACTGGACAATTCCTAATTTTTTCATCTGTGAAGGTACATTTGCGAAATCTTTAAAGATATCAGAGAGTTTAGATTTTTCTTCTACAATTTCTTTTCCGCCTTCAAAAGAGGCAAACTCTTCCGGTGAGTATTCTTTGGTGGAAATAATGGTGTATAAAATTGATATCAAAAGAACAACTGCTCCAATGTAGAAAGAATAAATCACATTATCTGCTACGAATCCTTTTGGCGCCTCATTGGAAACGCCCAATTTCGTAAGCCATCCCGGCAGATCTGACCCGATAACCGCCCCGATTCCGATTAGAATTGTCTGAACTGAAAATCCAATGGTTGCCTGATGTTTCGGCAGCATATCTCCCACTAAAGCACGGAAAGGTTCCATAGCCACATTAATGGACGCATCCATCATGGCAAGAAAAATTACAGCCATCAGCAAGACATTTGCCGCCATCATCTGCGTTGCAGAAGCAGCATTAGGAAGCATTACCAGTCCGATTGCACATAAAACCGCTCCTATTAAAAAATAAGGTTTTCTTCTTCCCAGCGGGCTCCAGGTATTGTCTCCCATGTGACCAATAATTGGCTGTACGATCAATCCCGTTATAGGAGCCACCAGCCAAAACCATGACAATTCGTGAACATCTGCTCCGAAGTTGGCCAAAATCCTGCTCGCATTTCCGTTTTGTAATCCAAATGCCATCTGGATTCCTAAGAATCCCATGCTCATATTGATGATCTGAAGCATTGATAAATTCGGCTTTTTCATTTTGCCAAATTCACCCTTATTGTATTTTCCTGTCATTTCTGCCATTATTGCTTCATTTTTTGAATTAATATATCTTCTATCGGAGCTTTTATTTCCACCACTTTATCTACAACATCATTTGGAACTGTTACGGAAAGTACATACTGTTTTACTTTCCACTGTCCGTTTATTTTTTCAACAACTCCTGAACCCCGGCAGATTTTCATTTGAGTATCCAAAAGTTCATCAAACCAAGCGATTTTTCCGTCTTTACTAAAATAGATATTTCTTTTTAGTGAAGTGAAGTTCCAGGTTTTGTTTTTATCAAAATAAGGTTTGGCCCAATTCATAAAGGCTTTTTTATCCCAGACTTCGGTAGCATCGGTTCCTATAAATGTTGATTCTTCAGCAAAATAATTGAAATAAGTGTTAAAATCAGCTTTTGCTGCAGCGACGTTGAATCCGTCTAACATTGTCCCGATTTCTGTTTTTTCTTTTTCAAATTTTTTCTGAGCTGAAATGGTCGTAAAGCTCAATATACATATGATTAATGTAAAGAATATTGTTGTTTTTTTCATATATAATTTTTGTTTTTAACGCAAAGAGCGCTAAGCATTTTTGTAATTTTACTTAATATTTTCGTTCGCAAAGGCGTTTCACTCAGCAAAGTGAATGAATATATTTTTAAGTTACTTTAATTCAATAATCATAGATGTTTTAGCGGGTATGACTAAGTTGTTTTGCAATGAAAAGTCTTTGTCGGAGATGATGTCTTTTCCTTTTGAAAATCCTTTTAATGATTCAGCAAAATGCTTCAAATCCAATGTCTGCTCTGCTTCATTATTATTTAAAATAACCATCACACTTTCTTTTTCATTATATCTAAAATATACAAAAACATTGTTCTGCGGAACGAAATTTTTGGTTTTTCCGGTATGGATGACTTCTTTTCCTTTTCTCCAGTTGAGGAGCTTTTGGGTAAACTGATAAAATTCTTTTTGCCCTGGCGTCTGCGATGAAGGATTAAAGGCATTTTGCTTATCAGACTTCCAGCCGCCGGGAAAGTCTCTTCTAATATCCGCGTCACCACCTTTGTTTTTGTCACCCCGCATTCCCACTTCCGAACCGTAATAAATCTGCGGAATTCCGCGAACCGTTGAAATCAGGGTTAATCCCAATTGATATGCTTTCGGATCCTCGTTAAAAATTTCGTTCCACCTTTCCGTATCGTGATTTTCAAAGAAGATCATTACATTGTTGATGTCGGGATACAGGAAATCGCTGGACAACGTATTGTAAATCCTGTTCATTCCGCTGTCCCAGCCGTCTTTTTCTTTAAGTGCTTTCGGCAGATCTCCGTACAGCATAAAATCCATAACAGACGGAAGATATGAATTGTAATTTGCGGCCTCACCTGTTTTAGAATTTTTTTGCCATGCTGAAATATGACCAGCCGTACTTAGCCATGTTTCTCCTACGATATTAAAATTGGGATATTCATCGGTAATGGCTTTTGCCCATTTGGCCATGGCTTCTTTATCATTGTAAGGATAGGTATCTACACGGAAGCCGCCGAGTTCAGCGTATTCTATCCACCAGATTGCGTTTTGTGTGAGATACTTCAGAACCAACGGATTCTTTTGATTGATGTCCGGCATTGTGGTATCAAACCAGCCGTCGAGAGCAATTTTTTTGTCAATATCAGAAGCATTGGTATCAAACTGGGTAGTTGTTTTGTAATTGGACCGTTTAAATCCGTTTTCACCATCTTCAAACCAGTGAATCCAATCCTTTGTCGGCAAATCTTTGATCATCCAATGCGAAACTCCCCAATGATTAGTGACGTAATCCATCACCAGTTTCATATTCCTTTTATTTAATTTTTGCGAAAGTTCTCGATATTCTTCATTGGTGCCATACCTTGCATCGATTTTATATAAATCGGTTTGCGCATAACCATGATAAGAATACACTTTTTCATTGTCTTCATTCACAGGGGTAAGCCATACTGCTGTTGCTCCCAGGTTTTGAATATAGTCGATGTTATTGATGATTCCGCGTAAATCTCCACCGTGACGTCCGCCGGGAAGGCTTCGGTTGGCTTTTTCCGTTAATTGAGGACTCGAATCGTTTTTCTCATCCCCGTTGGCAAAACGGTCGGGCATAATCAGGTACATTACATCTTTCGAGGTAAAGGATTCCCTTGTTGCGGAATTAGACTGTCTTTGTTTTAGTTCATAAGTGTAGGTACTGATGTTCTTTTTTCCTTTCTTAATATTAATATTGAATTTCGGAACGTTTATTTCAGCAGTATTTACTGTTACAAATACATAGTTTGGATTTTCAACCTTTTGAATATCCTTAATCTGAACTCCGTCTGAAAGCTCAATCTGGTCATTGGCAATGTTTTTTCCATAAACCAAAATCTGAAGTTCAGGGTTTTTCATCCCTTTCCACCAAAAAGCAGGTTCTACTTTCTGAATTTGTGAAAATGCAATAGAAGCTGCCGATAATGTAAATATGGTGTATAATTTTTTCATTTTTTTATGATTTAAACTTTACTGAAGATTCCAATTTTGAAAAATAGTAATTCTTATGGTGCTTACCATTAGCCCCGATAGAAACGGCATCCTTTTTTGTTGCGGCCGGAGCGAAGCGAAGGCCGTGACAAAAAAGATACAGTGGATAGCGGGAAAAAGCTCCAAAAAAAATAAAACTTTGTCAAAGATCTGAACTTTGACAAAGTCTATTATGTCATTACAACGGCTTTATGGAAATGGCAAAACCACCACTTCTCACCATTTTAAGGTTAATTTTAGATTTGCTCGTGATCTGTTTTTTGTAGATGTTATAACTCTGCGGATTGTTGATGTAATCCGCATCTTTTCCATCTTCATAAATCGTGGCTTCGTATTTTTTTCCTTTATCTAAAAATGAAAAATCTACTGTGTATTCACGTTTGTTTTCGTCGGTAATCCCTCCTACGAACCAGTTCTCCGTACCTTTTGCTTTTCTGGCCGTGATGATATAATCTCCCGGCTCTGCCGATAAAATTTTCGTATCATCCCAGTCTGCAGCGACATCTTTAATAAACTGGAAAGCATCCATATGTTTCTGGTAGTTCTCCGGTAAATCTGCTGCCATCTGAAGCGGCATGTACATCACCACATACAAAGCAAGCTGTTTTACCAGCGTTGTTTTTACAAAACGATTATCTCCCGGGAAATAATAATCCAGTTTCGTCTGGAAAATCCCCGGAGTATAATCCATTGGCCCTCCCATCCATCTCGTGAATGGTAGAATCGTCTGGTGATCAGGATTATTTCCTGCAAAGGCTTCAAATTCTGTTCCTCTTGCTGCTTCTGCTGAAATCCAGTTTGGATACGTTCTGCTTTCTCCTCCGGGTCTTACCGATTCATGGGAATTCACCATAATCTTGTACTCGTTGGCTTTCTCGGCAATCCTGTAGAAATGGTTGATCGTCCATTGAGAATAATGATGTTCACCTCTTGGGATAATGTCTCCTACATAACCTGTTTTCACGGCATCATAACCATAGTCATTCATTAATTTGAAGGCTTTATCCGCCCATCTTTCATAGTTCGTGGCCGAACCTGAAGTTTCATGGTGCATGATGAGCTTAATTCCTTTTGAATGCGCATAATCATTCAGCATTTTGATATCAAAATCAGGATAAGGCGTGATGAAATCGAAAACAAATTCTTTTGAGTGTCCGAACCAGTCTTCCCAACCGGCATTCCAGCCTTCAATTAAAAGTCCGCCGAAACCGTTGGCCGCAGCAAAATCGATGTATTCTTTTACTTTCGTATTATTCGCGGCATGTTTTCCATTGGGTG
>Ga0308156_1000324_pt1 | contig 113851 bp, 116 predicted proteins | sample PhyAR2_FD_201041 | JGI IMG/M metagenome (GOLD analysis project Ga0308156, IMG submission 201041) | Phyllosphere microbial communities from UC Gill Tract Community Farm, Albany, California, United States - DLSL A.R2 | ecosystem: Host-associated > Plants > Phyllosphere > Unclassified | place... | reverse complement strand
CGGTTAGGCGAACTTCTTGCGCGCGAATTTCTCTGTTAATGCGATTAGGACGCGCCGGTTGAACTCGTTTTCCGCCTTTAATACTTTATTCCTCCAGTTGATGAAGACTACGGCTGCGAATCTCTTTCAGCAGCTTGTCTACGACTTCGTTTACGTCCAGGCTTCCCAAGTCTTTGCCACGGCGGGTACGAACGGCAACTTTGCCTGCTTCGACCTCTTTGTCACCGCACACCAACATGTAAGGGACTCGACGTAAAGTATGTTCGCGAATTTTAAAGCCAATCTTCTCATTTCTCAAGTCCGCTTTCACGCGAATACCTGCATCCTGCAGTTTTTTGGTCAATTGCTGGACGTAATCAGACTGGCTATCGGTGATATTCATCACCACCACCTGCACCGGAGCGATCCAGGTCGGGTAGAACCCGGCGTATTCTTCGGTAAGGATACCGATGAAACGTTCCATGGAGCCCAAAATGGCGCGGTGAATCATTACCGGCACGACGCGATCGTTGTTTTCGCCAACGTACGATGCGCCTAAACGGCCCGGCAAGAAGAAATCGAGCTGCACGGTACCACATTGCCATGCGCGATCCAAACAATCATGCAGGGTAAATTCAATTTTCGGTCCGTAGAAGGCGCCCTCACCCGGCTGATATTCAAACGGAATGCCGTTCTCGGTCAGCGCGGCGGCCAGGTCTTCTTCCGCACGGGTCCACATGTCGTCGGTGCCGATGCGTTTTTCCGGACGCGTGGACAGCTTGACGGCGATCTTGTCGAAGCCGAAAGTGCCGTACACGTCATACACCATGCGGATACATTCGTTCACTTCGGCGCGCACCTGCTCTTCGGTACAGAAGATGTGGGCGTCATCCTGCGTGAAGCCGCGCACGCGCATCAGGCCGTGCAGGGAACCCGAAGGCTCGTTGCGGTGGCAGCTGCCGAATTCCCCCATGCGCAGCGGCAAATCACGGTACGACTTCAGGCCCTGGTTGAAGATCTGCACGTGACCCGGGCAGTTCATCGGCTTGATGCAGTATTCGCGGTTTTCCGACGCGGTGGTGAACATGGCGTCTTTGTAGTTTTCCCAGTGGCCGGTTTTTTCCCACAGCACGCGGTCCATCATGAACGGACCTTTCACTTCCTGGTACTGATACTCTTTGAGCTTCATGCGCACGAAGGCTTCCAGCTCGCGGAAGATAGTCCAACCGTCGTTGTGCCAGAACACCATACCCGGCGCTTCTTCCTGCATGTGATACAGGTCGAGCTGTTTGCCGATCTTGCGGTGATCGCGCTTGGCCGCTTCTTCCAGACGCTGCAGGTAGGCGTTCAGCTGCTTCTTGTCTGCCCAGGCGGTACCGTAGATACGCTGCAGCATTTTGTTTTTGCTGTCGCCACGCCAGTAAGCGCCGGAGGTTTTCTGCAGTTTGAAATGGTGGCAGAAACGCATGTTCGGCACGTGCGGACCGCGGCACATGTCGACGTATTCTTCGTGGTGATACAGGCCCGGACGATCGTCATGGCTGATGTTCTCATCCAGGATCGCCACTTTATAGATTTCGCCGCGCTCAGCGAAAGTGTCACGGGCTTCTTGCCAGCTGACCTTCTTCTTGATGACGTCGTAATCCTTATCGGCCAACTCGTGCATCCGCTTTTCCAGCAGATCCAGGTCTTCCTGCGTCAGGGTGCGGTCGATGTCCACGTCATAATAAAAACCGTTGTCGATCACCGGACCGATCGCCATTTTGGTATCCGGCCACAGCTGCTTGATCGCATGACCCAGCAGGTGCGCGCAGGAGTGGCGCATGATTTCCAGACCGTCTTCATCTTTGATGGTGATGATGGCCAGCTGCGCATCTGATTCGATCAGATCGCCGGCGTCAACCAGCTCGCCGTTGACGCGGCCGGCGATACAGGCTTTCGCCAGGCCAGGGCCGATATCGCGCGCGACATCCATCGGGGAAACGGGGTGGTCGAAATGACGCTGACTTCCGTCAGGAAGGGTAATAACAGGCATTAATAATTCCTTATCTACAGTGGTGACCCACACGACAGATCACATGCAGTACGAAAATTGGATTTTGGGTTTGGTCAGCCAGGTTTCAGATCTCGCCCACAATTGCCAGATTGAAACCTCACTGGGTATACAGAATGGAACGCATACCTTCTCAGCCGCATTCGGCTAAGCGAATAGTATCACTAAAATTGTTCCGGATAAATAAAGTGCCACCGCCCTCACACTTTCGCCTCATTCGATGCCAAAACGCCTTTCAGATAGCTGAGGGTAGCCAACAGACACAGGCCGTAGCCCAACAGTTCGCACCCCTCTTCCACCATGTTTTTCACCACTCGGTTGTAGCCGTCCAGCATCAGCGTTTGCCACAGCGCGCTCATGCCGAACAGGCGTGAAAAAACCAGAATGCACAGCAGGCCGGCGCACATCATGCCGTAGCCGGGATGCGTCACGAAATAGGCCAGACCGCGCACCGTGGCCGCAATATGCCGTGCCGCATGCCACAGGCAGGCCAAGGCGACCGCCAGTGCGAACCACACCCAGGCGCCATGCCACAACGCATCGAACGCGAAGTCCATCTCGCGGATCAGCATGCAGAGAAAGAAGCCGCCAACCAGCAGCCAGGCGGAACGCCGTTCAGCCTGTCGCCGGGCCGCGGCGAAAAAACCGCCGGAGATGGCGAGCAGCAACAGTTCCTGTGCCGCTTCGGTCAGCGAGGTTTCATGAACGAAGTTATGCAGCCAGTGCACATCGATAAACACCAGGCCGACCAATGCCGCCATGAAGGCGGCGGAAAGCGCGAATGCGCCGATTTTCCCCAGTAAAAGATGCAGTTCTTGTTTCATAATCACACTCATTATTATTTACAGCGCATCTATGGTATCCACCTGTTCTCAGGGATCGTGGCAATTGGTGCCTAATGCCCTGAGCCACGCGAAAGGTGGTCGTTAATTACGCCGAAACAATAAAAAAACCCCGGCACCTGGGCCGGGGTGGGGCCAGTCTTTCCTGGCTGTCACTTCATCGTCGTCAGTATTCCAGGCTCTCATCCCTCTATCATCGAGACGCGCAAAGGAGCCCGAAGATTACGCCTGCGCAGGTGATACCGCGATACGGCGGGCATTGGTGTTAACGCCCCACAAGCCTGCCAACGCACTGACCACTGCGCCAATCAACAGCGCAAAGAATGACCATAATGCGGCCCGCGACAATTCGTCTGCAGCAGCGGCAGCCTGTTCGCGCGCCTTCTGTTTCAGCTCCACATACTCCTGTTTTGCCTGATTGATTTTTGCTTCGGCGTCATCCAAACGCTGATTAACCAGCTGCGCAGTTTTATTTTTGGCTTCGACCAAATTCTTCACCGTCTGGTCCACTTCCTGCGGCGTCATATCGGTATTTTCTGCCAAGGCCTTTTTCAGGGCGTCTTGATCCACATCTTGCGAGATGGCCTCACCCTGTTTTTTAAGCTTGGCGACCAGTTGATTAATAATGGCGTCGCTATTGTCAGGCTGAAGTGCCAGGGCTTTTACTGCGTCCGCCAAATCAGTTTTGGCCGCATTCAACTGCTGTTGCATGAATTCAGGCTGCAATGACGGGATACCGCTTTTTTTAAGCGCCGTAACCACATCGCCTTGCAGCTGTTCAGGTTCCAAGGTTGTGTCAATGCCCAACTTGTCAAACACTTTACCGCCGGCGTCCGCCAATCCGGATGCCCCTTTGCCAATCGCTGAACCGGCGCCGGAGAGCAAGCTGCCGGAGGTCGAAGCGATAGCGCCCAGCGCATTGCCGGTCGCCTTCACTGCAGACCCGACCAGCATCCCACCCAGTACCGCCGCCACAATCAGTGACGTAGCCCAGACCAGGAAGCCATGAATAAGTCCGTCATTAGCAGCCAAACGCCCAGCAATAAAAGCGCCGGCGGCCAAACTAATAATGATTGAAACAGCGGACCAAATCACTACGGTGGTACCGGCGCCGTTTATCGGATCGTCTGATGTCGGATCCACGATGGAGAATCCAAGACTGGTGCCTAACGTCGACAGCAACAGTGAAACAGCCAATACGGTGATCACGCCGCCGATGACGCTGCCCCAGGAGATTTTTTTCGCCGCTACCCATTCTTTTGCCACTTCCATAGTAAAACTCCTTTTAAGTTTTCGATTGTAAAGAAATGCCAGAAAGCCTTACCATTATAGACTCGCTTCATCAATCAGGCGGTTAAAGGGTGAAAACAGTTAAAAATAATTAATGATAATAACATCAAGAGTGCGTCTACTCTCAGCGGCGATACGCTGACAGACCGTCTTAGCATCACTATTCTTACGCTATCCACCAGTGAACAGGGTCTTAGCGCAAAACATGAACCGGTTACTCGCAGCCCTCATCGTGGCGTGCGCGGCATTGGCGACGTTATATGGGCTGGTGCATTTTGGCGCACGTTCGGTGCCGCGCGCGATTGCGGTCAACGAGGCGCCGCTGGGGTGTGAGGATGAACCTGAGCTCGCCGGCGAGTGCGGCGATGACGATGAGGCTCCCGCCGACCAATTTCGCCGGCCGGCGACGCTGAACGCCCGGGCCGACGGTTAATTAACGTTACGAGCTATCCCCATTGCCGCCAGGCGTACGGCAGGCTAGGCTGTTCAGCTCATGGGCCGCCGTTTGGCGGCTTGAACGTTGCACAGGGAGTCTATTTTATGACGGGTATTTTGCAGTTATTCCAGGCCATCGGACTGGGTTTGGTGCTGCTGTTGCCGCTGGCCAACCCGCTGACCACGGTGGCGTTGCTGCTCGGGTTGTCCGGCAATATGACGCGCGAAGAGCGTAATCAGCAGTCGCTGATGGCCTCGGTTTATGTGTTCTGCATCATGACGGTGGCGTTTTACGCCGGGCAGGTGGTGATGAACACCTTCGGCATTTCGATCCCCGGCCTGCGCATCGCCGGCGGCCTGATCGTCGCCTTCATCGGTTTTCGCATGCTGTTCCCGCAGCAGAGCCCCGAAGACGCGCCGGAGGTGGAGAGCAAGTCGCACGAGCTGCGCCACAAGACGTCGGCCAACATCGCCTTCGTGCCGCTGGCCATGCCGAGCACCGCCGGGCCGGGCACCATCGCGATGATCATCAGCTCGGCATCGAGCGTCAAAGCGAACTCGCTGGGCTTTGAACCCTGGGTGTTGGCCGTGGCGCCGGTCGCCATCTTCCTGACGGTCGCGGTGATCCTGTGGGCCTGCCTGCTCAGTTCCGGCGCCATCATGCGGTTGGTGGGGAAAAGCGGCATCGAGGCGATCTCGCGCCTGATGGGGTTCCTGCTGGTGTGTATGGGGGTACAGTTCATCATCAACGGCGTGCTGGAGATCATCTCCACCTATACACCGACCGCCTGATCATACAAAACGGGCGCGACATCGCGCCCGTTGCCGTTATTTCCCCGCCGGCGCCTGCGCGCCCAAAATGCCCTTGCCTTCCGGCACCTCGGTAAAGCGACTGAGGATCTCGCTGTAGGTCTTGGCCGGATCCAAATCCGGGAACTGCGCCGGATAGATAAACTTCGCCAGATACTCCAGCCCGACGATGTTGTACGGGTGGTTGTAGAAGTTATGGTAGATGCCGTAGAACCGCCCTTCCTTCACCGCCGACACCTGCGAGAACCCTGGGCGCTGCTTCATGCGGTTGAAGGCCTCATCCACCTGCTGCTGCGTCACGCCATAGCCGAACGGCACCGCGGCATTGGTCTTGCTGGCCCACTGCGAGCCGGAAACGATATACGCATCCGGTTTCATACTGATCACTTTTTCCAGCGCCACGTCGCCGGTCGCACCCGGCAGCAGCGCAGAACCGATGTTGCGCGCGCCGACCGCTTCGACCAACGCGCCCCAGCCGACGTGCGCATGGGTGAAGCAGCAGGATTCCAGGCCATTCAGACCGGCCTTGGCTTCGAAGAACACCAACGGTTTGGGTGCCACCGCCTGCGTTTTGGCCAGAATGGCCTGATAATGCTGCTGATAATAATCGGTATATTGCTTGGCTTCGCTTTCACGGTTGAGGGTTTCCCCCAACAGCGTCACGCTTTTCGGCGTGTTTTCCACCGGCTTGAGCATGGTATCGATAAACAGCACCGGCACGTTCAGCGCCTTCAGCTTATCCAGCACGCCGGTTTGGCTCAGCGAAGGCTTGGAACGCAGCTGGGCGATCATCAGATCGGGGCGCTTGGCGATCACGCTCTCCAGATTCACCTCGCCTTTATCGCTGAATCCCATATCGATGATGTTTTTCGCCGCCGGCCATTTGCTCTGCAAGATTTCCCAGGTCGCCGCGTCGCTTTTCTTCAGCAGGTTATTCCAGGCCACCAGCCGGCCGAACGGGTTGGCGCGATCGAGCAGCGCCAGCGTGAGAATGTCGCGCCCGTCCTGCACCACGATGCGTTTCGGCTCCTGCGGGAGGGTGACCGTCTGGCCGGAGGTGTCGGTCAGGGTCAACGGATAGGTAGTGGCCATCGCCGGAGAGGCGAGTAAGGCGGCGCAGACCAGCGCCGGCAAAGTGATTCGACGGTGCACGAAAGACTCCTTAGTCATGAATACATTCAGGAAATACTAATGAGAATGGCTTGCATTATCAAAGATAACGCCCAGCATGCCGGCGATTAATTGCAAAGGGATGTGTAAAGGAAGGATAAGAGGCGCGCCGGAGCCGGCGCGCCCAGGGGATCACATCAGGCCGTAGATCAGCGCCGACAGCGCAATCAAGCCCATCACCAGCACGAAGACGTTGCTCGCCGCGCGATATTGGCGCATGGCCGGCACCGCACGCACCGCGTACATCGGCAGGATGAACAGGATCGCTGCAATCAGCGGGCCGCTGATGGTTTCGATGATGTGCAGCGCGCTGGGGTTCCACACCGTCGCCGCCCAGGTGAGCAGGAACAGTGCCACCGCCGAGATGCGGTGCGTCATGCGCGAGCTGAGCGGCTTGCCGACCGCGCGCGTGACGCCATCGATCAGGCTGGTCGCCCCTTCCGTCACCCCCAGCGAGGTGCCGAGATAGGATTTAGCCATTGCCAGCATTGCCATCACCGGGCCGAGATAGGCGATCAGCGGGTTGGAAAACTTGTTGGCCAGCGTGGTCAGCACCGTGATGTTCTGATCTTTCGCCTGCTGCATGTCTTCATGGGACAGGCTCAGCACGCAGCTGAACACGAAAAACAGCACGGTAACGCAGATCAGCACATAGCTGTAGCGCATGATGCGCGCGCAGCGGCGCTCCGCCTTGTCGCCATACAGGCTCTTCTGGGTCGAGGCGAAGGAGGAAATGATCGGCGCATGGCTGAAGGAAAACACCATCACCGGCACCGCCAGCCACAGTGAATGCCACAGCCCCGGCGTGTCGAAGCGGGTGGTGGCCAGGCCGTGCACGAAGTTGGCGGTATTCCAGCTCGGCATCAGGTACAGCGAAATACCCATCAGGAACACCAGCAGCGGGAACACCAGCATGCCCATCGCCGCCACGATGCTGTCTTTGCCACGCAGCAGCACCAGATTGAGCACTACGACCACCGCCAGACTCAGCCAGATACGCGGCAGCGGCGCCACGTGGAACTGGTGGATCAGGAAGCTGTCCAGCGCGTTGGTGATCGAAATGCTGTACACCAGCACGATCGGGAAGAACGCCATCAGATACAGCATCATGATGATTTTTCCGGCCAGCACGCCGAAGTGTTCCACCACCACATCGTGAATATTGCCGTCGCGGCTGGAGCCAGAAAGCACGAAGCGGCTGAGCGCGCGGTGCGGCAAATAGGTCAACGGGAAAGCGAACAGCGCCATCAACAGCAGCACCAGCGGGCCGTTCAAACCGGCGTTGATCGGCAAGAACAATGTGCCGGCGCCCACCGCGGTGGCATAGAGACCGAACATCCAGACGGTGTCGGTTTTGTTCCATTTGGCAGGCTGAGCGGCCGTCAGCGTGCCTGAATCGGGAGAAATCGTACTCATGAGACAGTCTACCTTAATCTGCAGCGCCAACGATTGCGCCTAACGGGATATCCTTCTCCGCGAATTTTTTAATAGTAATCAGTGAATTAAAGCGATATTTCATACTTACGCCTGATGAAAGGACGGCAAAGGATAATGAAAAATCCGCTGCGGGTCTATGTTTTATCGGCTGAACGGATGATTTGCGAACAGAAAATGCTGAAAAAACCGGCACGGGCAGGAAAAACTAAGGGCTCCTTGCGGAGCCCTTAAGCGGTTTACTTCTTCGCGTCCGGATGGTCCGGCACCTCGGCGCTGCCCATCTCCTTCTCGTCGCGGATCATCGAGCGGTCTTTACGCACGTCGGCCACGTCGGAGGCGCTCACCGGTTTGGCGCTGTTGCCCCAGCTGGTACGGATGAAGTTCACCACGTCCGCCACCTGCTGATCGTTCAGACGCCAGCCAAACGGCGGCATGGTGATGTTGGATACCGCCCCCTGCACCGCCGGCGTGGTGTTGCCGGTCAGCACGATGTGGATCAGCGAGGTCGCGTCCTCGGTCTGCACCACCGGGTTGCCCTTCAGCGACGGGAAGGCGCGCTTATAGCCCACGCCGTCGGTGCGGTGGCAGGCCGCGCAGTTATCGACATACAGCGCCGCGCCGGGCTTGCTGTCGTCACCGCGCCACAGATCCTTGGCCACGCTGTCTTCGACCGGTGCTGCCTGCTGCTTGCCGTCTTTCGGCGGCAGCGATTTCAGGTAGCGTGCGATGGCGGTCAGATCGTCGTCGCTCAGGTATTGCAGGCTGTGCTCCACCACGTCGCTCATGCCACCAAACACGATCGCCTTGTCGTTACGGCCGGTTTTCAGGAACTCGGTCAGCTCGGCTTCGCTCCAGCTGCCCAGGCCATCCTTGCGGTCGCTGCGCAAGCTGGAAGCCACCCAGCCGTCGATCGGCGCGTTGCTGCCGGACAGATAGTCGTCGCTTTCGCTGTTGCTCAGCGCTTTTTCCTGCATGGTGATGCTGCGCGGGGTATGGCAAGCGCCGCAGTGGCCCAGACCTTCCACCAGGTAGCGGCCGCGCTCAATCACCGGATCGGCCTTGGCGTCAGCGACGAAGTCCGCCGGCGACGGCGCAAACATGCCGCGCCAGATGCTCAGCGGCCAGCGCATCGACAGCGGCCACGGGATGTCGGAGTCCTTGTTGGCCTGCTCCACCGGCTGCACGCCGTGCATGAAATAGGCATACATGGCGCGCATGTCGTCCTCTTTCACCAGCGCGAACGACGGGTACGGCATCGCCGGGTACAGGGTGCTGCCGTTTTTGGCTACGCCCTTACGCACCGCGTTGTCGAAATCCTCGAAGCTGTAATCGCCGATGCCGGTTTTCTTGTCCGGCGTGATGTTGGTGGAGTAAATGGTGCCGATCGGCGTCTCCATCGCCAGACCGCCGGCGAAGGTTTTGCCGCTCTTGCCGTCGGTGTGGCAAGCCACGCAGTCGCCGGCGCGCGCCAGGTATTCACCGCGCTTGATCAGCTCGCTGCTGACGGTGGCGTCCTGCGCCCAAACGGAAAAACTCACTGCACTGAGAACCAGTGCCGGTACAAATGCTTTCATCGTTCGCCGTCCTTATGCCTGCACCAATGGGCCTGGGTTTTTCAGATACTGCTCGCGAATGGCGCGGGCAGACCAGTAAGCCAGCGCCGCCACGGTGCCGGTCGGGTTGTAGCCCAGCCCTTGCGGGAAGGCCGATGCGCCGATCGAGAACACGTTGTGCACGTCCCAGCTCTGCAGATAGCGGTTGACCGCGCTGGTCTTCGGATCTTCCCCCATTACCGCGCCGCCGTTCATATGGGTGGTCTGGTAGCTGGTGGTGTCGAAGTGGCTGTTGGCGTTTTTCGGGCTGCCGGCGATCAGTTTCGGGTTCATCGCCTTGGCGATCGGCGCCATCTTGTCGTACATGAACTGCGCCATCTTGATGTCGTTTTCCTGCCAGTCGAACGTCATGCGCAGCAGCGGCTGGCCAAAGACGTTCTTGTAGTTGGGATCGAGATCCAGATAGTTGTTGCGGTACGACTGGTGCGCGCCGTGGGCGTCCATCGAAACGTGGTGGGTGTAGGCATCCGCCACCGCCGCTTTCCATTTGCTGCCCCAGGCCGGGGTGCCCGGAGGCGTCGGCAGGCCGGAGATCGGCTTGGTGCCCGCCTGGTTGACCCAGAACGGCGAACCGCCGACGAAGCCTTCTTTGGCGTGGTCGAAGTTATCGGCGTTGAAGTCGTCCACGCCCACGCCGTTGCCGCCGGCGCCGATGAACGGGTTGGTGAACACGTCTTTATCGAAGAACGCCTTGATGGTGGTCATGTTCTGGTAGGCGAAGTTGCGCCCGACCACGCCTTCGCCGGTCACCGGATCGTAAGGCTTGCCGATGCCGGACAGCAGCATCAGGTGCACGTTGTGGAACTGGAACGCGCCCAGGATCACCAGATCGGCCGGCTGTTCAATCTCGCGGCCCTGCGCATCGACGTAGTTCACGCCGGTGGCGCGAGACTTGTCGTCGGTCAGGTTGACCTTCAGCACGTTGGCGTTGGTACGCAGCTCGAAGCGTTTTTCCATGCGCAGCGCCGGCAGAATGTTGACGTTCGGCGAAGCTTTGGAATACATGTAGCAGGCGTAGCCGCTGCAGAAACCGCAGAAGTTGCACGGGCCCATCTGCGCGCCGTACGGGTTGGTGTAAGAGTCCGAGGTGTTGGCGGACGGCAGGTTGTAAGGGTGATAACCCACTTCCAGCGCCGCTTTCTCGAACAGCTGGGCGGAGTAGGTATTTTTCTGCGCCGGCAGCGGGAAGTCGCTGGAACGATCCGCCGCAAAGCGGTTGCCGCCCTTCTGCGCCACTTTCTGCCCTTTGATGGTCCAGGCGGTGCCGGAGGTGCCGAACACTTTCTCCGCTTTATCGAAGAACGGTTCCAGCTCGTCGTAGGTCACGCCGAAGTCCTGGATGGTCATGTCCTTCGGAATGAAGTTTTTGCCGTAGCGCTCTTCATAGTGGCTGCGCATGCGCAGTTCGATCGGATCGACGCGAAAATGCACGCCCGACCAGTGCAGGCCGGCACCGCCAACGCCGGTGCCCGGCAGGAACGCCGCCAGCTGGCGGTAAGGCACCGCGGTCTGGCTGCTGTTGTGGCGAATGGTGACGGTGCTTTTCGACAGATCCTGGAACAGTTTGCGGCGGATGTTATAGGTCAGCTCGTCGATCACCTGCGGATAAGAACCGTCCGGATAGGTGTCGCGCATCGGGCCACGCTCCAACGCCACCACGTTGAGGCCGGCCTCGGTCAGCTCTTTGGCCATGATCGCGCCCACCCAGCCGAAACCGACGATCACCGCATCTACTTTTTTCATTACCGTTGCCATGATCAGCCCCTCTCCCCACGAATCGAGACCGGCGGGAAGGGATAACGCTCCCCTCGCTCAACCCAGTCCATAAAATCGGCGCGCGCGCCCGGAAAATTAATCAGCTTCCAGCCCACCATGTCTTTGTTGCCGCCATGGATCGGATCGCTGAAGAAACCTTCGCGGGTGTTTTGCAACAGATAGGAGAAGAACAGTTTCGACGGCAGCTGCTGGAACTCCGCCTCGCCGGACTCGAACTTTTGCAGCATGGCGTCTTGCTGCGCGCCATCCAGTTCGGCGAAGGGCTTGCCGGCGGTTTTCTTGCTGTAGGCGTCGGCGTCACTGATGCCGAGGTTGTAGATTTGCTTGGGCACCAGCGGCAGCTGATAACCCATCTCCTTCGGCACATCGGGGTTGAATGGCCCCTGCATGTACCAGATGGAGCCGGTGGCGTATGGGGTATTCATCTGGCGATCGATAAACTCCGGTACGCCGGCTTCCAGTGCGCCAGGGCCGCGTTCGTCGGCCGGGATCAGGCGCGCGACGGCGGCCTTGATGAAGGCCCACTCTTCCGGGGTGAAGAAGGTCGGTTGGTAATCGTTCTGCGTTGAAGTGTTCGGGGCCGCGACCGCTGGTGCCGGTGCCGTCAGCGCGCCAACGCCACTGCCACCAATTACCGCCGCAGGAATTAAGGTCATCGATTTTAACAAGAAATCGCGCCGCGAATTGTTGGTTTTATGATTCGACATGTCACATTCCATCCAAAGATAGTCACAACTATTTAACCGCAACCTTGCGGTCGATACGGGTTTTTAAAATAATTTGTTACTTATTTGTCTATTTATTGAAGGTCAGAATGCGAGCAAATGCAAAAATGTTACCGGTAACTTATTGAATGAACGTAAAGATTTATCTGCTAACGTAAATTTAACTTTTTGTGCGGTTTTTCTGATAACCGGTGAGGAAATAACGAAAAATGAGAGGTGCGTCGTGCTCTTCAGCGGCGCCATAAACAAAATCGGCCGCGTTCAGCGGCCGATTCGACAAAAGAGAGGGTTACTGCGACATCGCCTGGTAGGCGGTGGTCACCTTCCACAAATAGCGCGGCGCCTGCGGTGCCGGGTGCTTTTTCTGGATGTGCTGATAAAACTCGTCCGGACTCATCTGATTGATGCGATTCACCGCCACACGCTTGTCCGAGGAGAAGGTGCGTAACATGGCACCCGCCCCGTTCACGTACGAAACGATGGTGGCATAACGCAGAGTCTGAGGGTTGTTGATCCCGGCTAGCTGCTGGCTTTGAAGAATATTGATATAGGCCGTTCCCAGATCAATATTGACCGCCGGATCTTTCAGCTCACGCGAGCTGGGTTGCCCGTTTCGTCCTTTCATGCGATAGGCGTCGCGGCCGGCGGTAGAAGCCTTAAGCTGCATCAATCCCACTGCGTTCGAGGTGCTGACCACGTTCGGGTTAAACCCGGACTCCACCTGAATAATCGCTTTAATCAGCGTTTCGTCAACGCCGTAGTTGCTGGCGGCCTGACGAATGTAATCGTTATAAGCAACCGGGGTGCCTGTGCGGTTTACCGGTGCCTGCGGAGGGGGTTTTAACCAACCGCCGCGCGTTGTGCCACTGCCTGAAATATTGCTTGCCGTTTGTGGGTCTTTGGCGCACCCCGACAAAAGCAAAATTGCCGTAAGGCAACCTATTTTTGTTTTCACAGAATCCCTCACTCCTTTCAATGAGTTGCGTAGCATATACAACTTGTAAGGACACCTGCAGTAATTTTTTGGGCTAATCTCAAGCTATCCATATACCAAGAGGTGATTTATGAGTCAATCTGCAACAAACTGCTTTGTGGTGACTTTTCGCTATCAGGAAGCGGGATTAACCGACCTGGCGAAGCTGACCGGGCAATTGACGCGCGAAGGTTTTGTCACGTCGGTGACAGACGAAAATGGCGTTCACCATGAGCTCGGCAGCAACAGTTTCGCGTTCATAACCGTGCTGGATCAAGAGGATGTACTGCGCCTGGCGCAGGGGTTCGGGCAGTTGGCATTGGGAAAACAGCCGGAGGTGACGATATGCGCCTGTGAGGACTACCTTCAGCGGTTACATACTGATACATAAAATGCTATAACTCCCCGGACGGTATTATTTTTTCAGTTGGAGAAATACCCCGCCGGCGGTGGGCAAGTGACGCTTGACTTCGCTTCAATTGATATTGATAATCATTTTCATTTGAACCAGGAGACGTCATCATGCCATTGATAAGTTGCGCTTTTCGTCGCAGTCGCCCTTCCCGCGCTGCCGCACTGTTACGCCCTTTTACGCTCGCCTGCCTACTGCTCGGCACCGCCTTGGTCAGTCAACACGCGCTGGCGGATAAAAAGCTGCGCGTGGTGACGACCTTTACCATCATTCAGGACATTGCCCAGAACGTGGCCGGTGACGCCGCCGTGGTGGAATCCATCACCAAGCCGGGCGCCGAGATCCACGACTATCAACCGACTCCGCGCGACATCGTCAAAGCGCAGCACGCCGACCTGATCCTGTGGAACGGCATGAACCTGGAACGTTGGTTCCAGCGCTTCTTCGAAAACATCAAACAGGTGCCGGCGGCGGTTGTGACCGAAGGCATCACTCCGCTGCCGATCCGCGAAGGGCCGTATAACGGCAACCCGAACCCGCATGCCTGGATGTCGCCAAGCAACGCGCTGGTGTACATCGAGAACATTCGCAAAGCCCTGGTGGAACACGATCCGGCACATGCGGAAACCTATAACCGCAACGCCAAAGCCTACGCAGAGAAAATCGGCGCACTGGACGCCCCACTGCGCGAACGCCTGGCGCGCATTCCGACCGCACAGCGTTGGCTGGTGACCAGCGAAGGCGCTTTCAGCTACCTGGCGCAGGACTATCAGCTGAAAGAAGTCTATCTGTGGCCGATCAACGCCGATGAGCAAGGTTCGCCGCAGCAGGTGCGCCGGGTAATCGACGCGGTGCGCGCCCACCATATTCCGGTGGTGTTCAGCGAAAGCACCATTTCCGACAAGCCGGCCAAGCAGGTAGCGAAAGAAACCGGCGCCAAATACGGCGGCGTGCTGTACGTAGATTCGCTGTCCACCCGCGACGGCCCAGTGCCGACCTATATCGACCTGCTTAACACCACCGTGCAAACCATCGCCAAAGGATTCGATCAATGACCCATGAACCGTTTGTCCGCCCTGAATTGAACGTGGACGACGTCACCGTGACCTACAACAACGGACACACCGCCATTCACAACGCCAGCTTTACCCTGAGCGGCGGTTCGATCTGCGCACTGGTCGGCGTCAACGGCAGCGGTAAATCGACGTTGTTCAAAAGCATCATGGGCCTGGTCAGGCCCACCAGCGGCCGGGTGTCGCTCAGCGACAAACCGGTAGCGGACGCGCTGAAAAAGAACCTGATCGCCTACGTGCCGCAGACCGAAGACGTCGACTGGAACTTCCCGGTGCTGGTGGAAGACGTGGTGATGATGGGCCGCTACGGCAAGATGAATTTCCTGCGCATTCCGTCGCGCGAGGATCGTTTGCGGGTCGACAAGGCGCTGGAGCGCGTCGGCCTCAGCGAGCTGCGCGGTCGGCAGATCGGCGAGCTGTCCGGTGGCCAGAAAAAGCGCGTGTTTCTGGCGCGCGCGCTGGCGCAACAGGGCACGGTGCTGCTGCTGGATGAACCGTTCACCGGCGTGGATGTGAAAACCGAGAATGCCATTATCGAGCTGCTGCGCGCATTGCGCGACGAGGGGCATCTGATCCTGGTCTCCACCCACAACCTCGGCAGCGTGCCGGAGTTTTGCGATCGGGTGATCCTCATCAACCGCACGGTGCTGGCCGCCGGCCCAACCGAAACCACCTTCACGCAGAGCAACCTGGAGCAGGCATTCGGCGGCGTGCTGCGCCATATCAACCTCTCAGGCCCGGATCTGCACGACGACAACGATCCGCGCACCGTTACGGTATTGACCGACGATGAGCGCCCGGCGGTGTTCTACGGCCACACCAAGAGCGATCCGCCGGCCAACAGCCAGGCCAGGGAGAAACAATCCTGATGCTGGACCTTCTGCTGCAACCTTTCAGTTATAACTACATGGTGAAAGCCATCTGGGTCAGCGCCATCGTCGGCGCCGCCTGCGCGTTCCTGTCCGCCTATCTGATGCTGAAGGGATGGTCGTTGATGGGCGATGCGCTGTCGCACTCGGTGGTGCCCGGCGTGGCCGGCGCCTACGCCCTCGGCCTGCCCTACGCCGCCGGCGCCTTCTTTACCGGCATGCTGGCGGCGCTGGCGATGACGCTGGTGCGCCACATCACCCGCCTGCGCGAAGACGCCATCATCGGCTTCATCTTCTCCACCTTCTTCGCCGTCGGCCTGCTGATCGTGTCGCTCAACCCCACCTCGGTCAACGTACAGTCGATCATCTTCGGCAATATCCTCGGCATCGCCGACGAAGACGTGCTGCAGGTGGAAATCATCATCGGCGTTTCGCTGCTGATCCTGTGTCTGGTGTGGAAAGACCTGCTGGCGGTGTTCTTCGACGAAAGCCACGCGGTATCGATTGGCCTGTCGCCGCTGAAGCTGAAGATCCTGTTCTTCACCCTGCTCAGCGCCTGCACCGTCGCCGCGCTGCAAACCGTCGGCGCCATTTTGGTGATCGCCATGGTGATCACGCCGGGCGCCACCGCCTATCTGCTGACCGACCGCTTCAGCCGGCTGGTGATCATCGCCATCATCATCGGCGCATTGACCAGCGGCATCGGCGCCTACCTGAGTTTCTTCCTCGATGGCGCCACCGGCGGGGTGATCGTCACCCTGCAAACGCTGGTGTTCCTGGCGGCGTTCTTCTTCGCGCCGAAACACGGCCTGCTGGCGTCCCGGCGCCGTGTGGCGCATTCGCAAACCGGAGGCCGCTGATGGACACCCTGTATCAACTGCTCAGCGAACCCTTCGCCTACCCGTTCATGCAGCGGGCGATCGTCGCCGCCATCGTCACCGGCGTAGTGTGCGCCGTGCTCTCCTGCTATCTGGTGCTCAAAGGCTGGTCGCTGATGGGCGACGCCATCTCGCACGCGGTGCTGCCCGGCATCGTGGTGGCGTTCGTGGTCGGCATCCCGCTGGCGATCGGCGCCTTCCTCTCCGGCATCTTTTGCGCGGTGGCCACCGGCTACCTGAAAGAGAACAGCCGGGTGAAAGAAGACACGGTGATGGGCATCGTCTTTTCCGGCATGTTCGCCTTCGGCCTGGTGCTGTTCTCGCGCATCGACACCGACCAACACCTAAGCCACATTCTGTTCGGCAACATGCTGGGCATCACCGACGGCGAGCTGAAGCAAACCCTGCTGATTGCCGGCATCACCCTGGCGGTGGTGTTGCTCAAGCGCAAAGACTTCATGCTGTACTGTTTCGACCCGCACCACGCCCGGGTGATTGGCCTGCCGGTCAAGCTGCTGCACTACGGGCTGCTTTGCCTGCTGGCGATGACCATCGTCGCCTCGCTGCAGGCCGTGGGGGTGATCCTGGTGATCGCCATGCTGATCGCCCCCGGCATCATCGCCTTTATGCTGTGCCGCCGGTTTGATCGCATGCTGATGGTGGCAACGGTGGTGTCGGTGTTCTCTTGCGTGCTCGGCACCCTGATCAGCTTCCACATCGACGGCGCCACCGGGCCCTGTATCGTCATCGTGCAGGCCGTGCTGTTCGTTGTCGCCTTGTTGTACAGCAAGCTGCGCCCGTTACAGGGTAACCAAAACGCCCCGATGGGCAGTTAAACGCCCCTCTGATGCGGCGGTGTGCCCCGCCGCATCCTATTCCTCCGCTGGCTTATTCGTTGTCATCAAGTTGCAATCGGTATTGCGCTTAAATTAATCAATAGGGTATATACTTTGAGCTGGCGAGGCGCTGAAAAAATCGCCGCCTTTGACGCCGGCTGTGCGCCGCGTCGTGTTTTCACCACGGGAAAGACGCTAACCTAATGAATTATCAGGCAGCACAGAGGGGGAAATACCATGTGGCAAGCCGTTAGCCGTCTGTTAAGTGAACATCTTGGCAGCGCAGAGATACGCGAAAGGATTGAACTGCCCGGGGGCGACATTCACCCGGCGTGGCGCGTGAGTTACGGTGACAACGAGGTGTTCGTGAAATGCGACGCCCGTGAACAACTGCCGATATTCACCGCCGAGGCCGATCAGCTGGCGTTGCTGGCGCGCAGCAAAAGCGTGCGGGTACCGGAAGTGTATGGCGTCGGCAGCGATCGCGACTACAGCTTCCTGCTGCTGGAGTATCAGCAGTTGAAACCCCTCGACGCCCACGGCGCCTACTGTCTGGGCCAGCAGTTGGCGCACCTGCATCAGTGGAGCGAGCAACCGCAGTTCGGTCTCGACTTCGACAGCGATCTGACCACTACCCCGCAACCCAACGCCTGGCAGCGCCGCTGGTCGGAATTTTTCGCCGAACAGCGCATCGGCTGGCAGCTGCAGCTGGCGGCGGAAAAAGGCATGACCTTCGGCGACATCGACGACATTGTCGATCGGGTGTATCTGCGCTTGCAGCACCACCAGCCGCAGCCTTCGCTGCTGCATGGCAACCTGTGGCCGGGCAACTGCGCGATGACCGCCAACGGGCCGATCCTGTTCGATCCGGCCAGCTACTGGGGCGACCGAGAGTGCGACTTGGCGATGCTGCCGCTGCATCCGGAGCTGCCGCCGCAGATCTACGACGGCTATCAGAGCGTGTGGCCGCTGGGGGCCGGGTTTATCGAGCGCCAGCCGCTGTATCAGCTGTACTACCTGCTCAACCGCAGCAATCTGTTCGGCGGCCAGCATTTGGTGGCTGCCCAACGCGCGGTGGAGGCGCTGCTGCAGCCGGAGGCGTCGTAACGTACCGGGGCGCCGAGCGGCGCCCCGGTCATGGTTCAGGCCGCGCCGGCCAACTGCCCCAACAGGCGGATCACGAACCAGGCGATCACCGCAATCACGATAGGCAGGATGTACAGCGGGAAGTATTGCAGGAAGATGGTGTGGTGCGGCAGCGTAATGCGCTCCTCAAGCTGTTGGCGCGTGTGCCCTTCGCTGCCCTTGGCCTGCTCCAGGATCATCTGGTCTTCCAACCCTTCGCGGATGAACTTGACCTGACGCGACATGCGCGCGCCGGAGGCCTGCAGCGCCAGCCCGACGAAGATCAGAATATAGATGATGATGAACATCAGATTGGCGCCGCTGAACAGGCTTTTATCCACGTCAGGCACCGGTGAGTTGTACCAGAAAAGGTTCAGGAACGGCGTGTTGAAACGCACCATGTCCACCATCACGTGGACAAAATCCAGCATCACTGCGTTGATGCCCTTGGTTTTTTCACTGTGCTGATAGATAAAGCCCAGCACGGAAATCAGCGTCGACAGCAACGCCGGGATAAAAACCACCCATCCGAGAATGCGTTTCAAAATGGCGAGACGCCCGGCCTGTTGATACGTCATGTGTTCCCCTTGTTAGCGACGTAACCGAATCGGCTAAGTCTACCTGCTGTTGGCGAAACTCGCCCACCGTTTTCTTCACTCCCTCTGCGCTACAAGCTTAGCCGAATTCGTCGAAATCAAAAACTTAACGGCGCCGGCACACTATCATTGAAGGGGTAACGTTATCCATTCGGACAGAGGCCGCCATGATTCGACTGATTATCTTATTGCTGGGCGCCCAGGCGCTGCACGGCCAGCGCCGCCTGCTGGTGCTGTTCGGTTGGCTGTGGATAGCCGCAGGGGCGCTGATGTTGTTCGACATACTGCAGGATGGCCGGTCGGTGCTGGCGCTGGATGCGCTGGCGGTCATCCTGGCGCTGGAGGGGCTGGTGGCGATATCCGCTGCGCTGGTGATCGGCTCTTCGGCCAGCAGGCCGGTGTTGCTGAAGGGATTGGGTTTCGTGTTTATGGCCTTTTTAATGCTGGACGTGCCCGCAGACGATAACATCGTCGCCACCGTGGTGTTTGGCAGCGCGCTGCTGCTTGACGGCGCCGTGCGCATCGCCTCCTCCACGGTGATTCAACACAGTCGATGGAAAGGCGTGGCGCTGGCGGGCGGCGGCGAGATCCTGCTTTCGTTGATGATTTTTGTCGGCTGGCCGGCGCCGCATCGGATGACGGTGCCCTTTTGCCTCGGCGTGATGATGGTGCTTTCCGGCTGGGCCTTATTGCGTATCGCCCGGAGACTGACAAGCTTCTCTCTGAATCAGCACCCCGCGCGGCAGCCACCGCACCCGGAGGATGAGACTGCGCCACTCACGGTGTACGTCTGGACACCGATTGGTGCGGCTAAAGATCCGCGCCGGCGTTACATCGTCGACCGATACATCGCGGCGGTCGACGGCGGCGGCAATATCTCCACCGGTCATGCCGCCCTGGCGCTCGCGCCGGATGTGTATATCAGTCACTACCCGCTCAACGACATCAGCCATTCCGTTCAGGATTTCCGCCAGTTGTTGCATGCCGGCGAGCAGAACAACGTCGACGGGCGTTTCCTGCCCGACCTGCCGGGTGAGATCGCCGCCTGGTGCCCACCGGACAAGAAAATTCAATTCTACCGCTATAACCCGGCGGCGCTGCGCGCATTCTGGCTGCGTTATCGGCAAGACGCCACCTACAATCTGACCCGACGCAACTGTTCCACCACGGTCATCGGCGCGCTCGACAGCGCGTTGGAAGGCGTACTGGGCGATAAACACCTGTGGCGCCGCTTTCTGTTGCTGGTGCTGGATCCCAATCTGTGGATGCTGGCGGTACTGCGCAGCCGCGGCGAAAGCATGACCTGGACGCCGGGTTTGGTGCTGGACTACGCACGCATGTTGCAACAGGTCACCGAGCGTCAACATCAGCGCTGGTGGCTAAAATTGCGCGAGGCGTGGAATATCCTGCGTTTTGGCAAAAGCCAAACGCGCAGGCAAAGGTTTTAGTCTCGTCACCGGCGATGATAAAGTGTCGGGCACATTCACCCGCGCCGGCAGGAGTTAACCGTTAATGGCTTATTCGCAACGCATTGAAACCGCAATTTTTGATATGGACGGCTTGTTGATCGACTCGGAACCGCTATGGCTGCAGGCCGAGCTGGATATCTTCGGCGCGCTGGGTTTGGATCTGTCCGACCGTCACAAGCTGCCGGACACGCTGGGGTTGCGCATCGATCTGGTGGTGAAGATGTGGTACCAGGCGATGCCGTGGCAAGGGGTTTCGCTCGATGAGGTGTCGGCGCGGATTATCGAGCGCGCCATCGAGCTGGTGCACGAGACGCGCCCGCTGCTGCCGGGCGTTCAGCAGGCGCTGGAGCTGTGCCGCAGCCAGGGGCTGAACATTGGCCTCGCCTCCGCCTCGCCGCTGCACATGCAACAGCAGGTGCTGAAGATGTTCGATCTTGAAGGTTACTTCGATCAGCTGGTTTCCGCCGAATACCTGCCGTACAGCAAACCACACCCTGAGGTCTACCTGATCGCCGCCGAGCGCCTGGGCAGCGATCCGCTGCGCTGCATCACGCTGGAAGACTCCTTTAACGGCATGATCGCCACCAAGGCCGCACGCATGCGTTCCATCGTCATCCCGGCGGCCGAATACCGTCACGATCCGCGCTGGGCGCTGGCGGACCACAAGCTGGAGACCCTGGAACAGCTCACTCCCGCCCACTTTGCCTGACCTGCGGCGCCGGCCATCGGCGCCCTGGCTTTCCGCTCTGCGCCATAAAAGGGATCCGTGCCGCAAAACAAACGAAACATCGTTTCATTATTATTGAATCGGCATGCTGTTGTTATTATGCTGGGTGGCAGGGAAAGCGACGGCCCACGGCGCGTTGTCACTGCCACGCAGCGCGGTTCAAGGCCGCCGCTTCCTCCCGCCACACGCCAAGCCACCGTCTTTTTTCTCATCTTCATGCATCGCCCATCGCCCGCTTTTTGTTCTCGCCAGTCAAAATCGATGATTTGTTACGCAGCACCGTAACAAGCCGTTGTAAAACAGGGAAAAATAAACAATTGGTTACAGGGTAACTGCTTCCACTACTGGGAATTTTCCCATATACTGGATAAATTAACAGTTTACCAGCCGGAATCGCAACAGCATGACCGCGGAAGGACATCTCATTTTCTCTGTCGCTTGCGCGATCTTCGCCAAGAAGGCGGAAGTGACGCCAGAGCTGGCTACCGGCGACTGGTGGCACATCATACCCGCCGCGCTGCTCACCTCGCTGCTGCCGGACATCGATCACCCCAAGTCGGTACTGGGCCAGCGCCTGCGCTGGATCGCCCTGCCCATCGCCCGCGCCTTCGGCCACCGCGGTTTCACCCACAGCCTGCTGGCGATCGCCGGCGGCATGGCGCTGTTTCAGCTGGACGTGCCGCGTAGCTGGCCGATCCCGGCCGACGCGCTGCACGCCATGATCATCGGTTACTTCAGCCATCTGCTGGCCGACATGCTCACGCCCGCCGGCGTGCCGCTGCTGTGGCCGTGCCGCTGGCGTTTTCGCCTGCCCCTGCTCAACTCGCAAAAAGGCAACCAGCTGGAGCGCGTACTGTGTCTGTGCCTGGTGGCGTTTGCCATCTGCTGGCAAGGCGATTTCACCCTGCCGGTGCAATCCTATGTCGAGCAAATCAGAAATATCAGACTCTGATCACAAAAATACGCCCAATCCATCATCTTGATGTATATAAAACAAACAAAAACACACAAAAAGCTATATCAAATTCCATTTGGATATAAGTAGGCCACTCAGCAAACTGTTACGATATTTACATCGCGACATACGTGATGCGTAGTCGTTTTTATAAGAAAGATTATTGGAGACATTGGGGATGAATCTTCCGCTCGTGATTAACGTGCTGGTGTTTGTCGCGCTTCTTTTGCTGCTGGCGCAAACCCGCCACAAGCAATGGAGCCTGGCGAAAAAAGTGCTGGTCGGCCTGGTGGTCGGCGTAGTATTCGGTCTGGGCCTGCAGCTGGTGTACGGCGCCGACAACCCGGTACTGAAAGAATCCATCAGCTGGTTCAACATCGTCGGCAACGGCTATGTGCAACTGCTGCAAATGATCGTCATGCCGCTGGTGTTCGCCTCAATCCTGAGCGCGGTCGCCAAATTGCATAACGCCTCTTCTCTGGGCAAAATCAGCGTCCTGACTATCGGCACGCTGCTGTTCACCACGCTGATCTCGGCGCTGGTGGGCGTGCTGGTCACCAACCTGTTCGGCCTGACCGCCGAAGGCCTGGTGCAGGGCGCACAGGAAAGCGCGCGCCTGACGGCGATCCAGACCAACTACGTGGGTAAACTGGCCGATCTGACCGTGCCGCAGATGGTTCTGTCGTTCATCCCGAAAAACCCGTTCGCCGATCTGACCGGCGCCAGCCCGACGTCGATCATTAGCGTGGTGATTTTCGCCACCTTCCTCGGCGTGGCGTCGCTGCAGCTGCTGAAAGACGACAAGCCGAAAGGCGAGCGCGTGCTGGTGGCTATCGACACCTTGCAGGCCTGGGTGATGAAGCTGGTGCGTCTGGTCATGAAGCTGACGCCGTACGGCGTGCTGGCGCTGATGACCAAAGTGGTCGCCGGTTCCAACATTCACGACATCGTCAAGCTCGGCAGCTTCGTGGTGGCCTCGTACATCGGCCTGGCCATCATGTTCGTGGTGCACGCTGTGCTGCTGGCCTTCACCGGCGTTAACCCGATGAAGTTCTTCCGCAAGGTGTGGCCGGTGATCACCTTCGCCTTCACCAGCCGCTCCAGCGCCGCCAGCATTCCATTGAACGTGGAAGCGCAGACCCGTCGTCTGGGCGTGCCGGAATCCATCGCCAGCTTCTCGGCGTCGTTCGGCGCCACCATCGGCCAGAACGGCTGTGCGGGTCTCTACCCGGCGATGCTGGCGGTAATGGTTGCGCCGACCGTCGGCATCAACCCGCTGGATCCGGTGTGGATCGCCACCCTGGTTGGCATCGTCACCCTCAGCTCCGCCGGTGTGGCGGGCGTGGGCGGCGGCGCCACCTTCGCCGCGCTGATCGTACTGCCGGCGATGGGCCTGCCGGTGACGCTGGTCGCGCTGCTGATCTCGGTCGAACCACTGATCGACATGGGCCGTACCGCGCTAAACGTCAACGGCTCCATGGCGGCAGGCACCATCACCAGCCAGCTGATGAAGCAAACCGACAAAGCCGTGATGGACAGCGAAGACGAAGTCGAATTGGCTCACAGCTAACGCCCTCTCAGATCGAAAAAACCGGGGATTATCCCCGGTTTTTTTATGCCCCGCGTTCGGTCGTTACGGCCGCTCGCCGTTCGCCAGCCGCCGGTTGATATCGGCGATCACATCCGGTAATTGCGCCAGCGTGTCTATCACATAATGCGCGCCCGCCGCGTACAGCTTATCGGCGGCCGCCGTGCGGCGCTGCTCTATTTCCCCTGCCGCCATTTGACGGTACTCCGACCAGGTAGCGCCGAACTCGTTGCCGGACAGTGCCAGCCCGACGCTCCACATCCCGGCGTTCAGCCCTTCGGCAATGCCCGGCACTGCGTCATCCACCTTCACGCAGTGCGCCACCGCATCGATGCCCAGCGCGATGACGTTCTGCAACGCCATCCACGGCCCCGGTCGGCCGCCGGCCGCAAGATCGTCGGTGGCGACCCAATAATCCGGCGCATAGCCGCGCTGCGCGGCGGCCGGCGCCAGCACCTCCATCACCGCGCGCGGATAACCGGAGCAGGAACCGATTTTGATGCCCTGTTCGCGCAGCCCGGCAATCACCTGCGGCACGCCCTCGATGGGATCGGCAAAGTCGATCACTTTGGCGATTTGCAGCGGCATAAACGCCTGATACAGCGCGTCGATATCCTGGTGGCTCATCGAGCGGCCCAGCTTCTGCCGCCAGCGCGCGTCAACCGCCGGCAGTTTGCCCAGCGCCTCGATGTGCTGCCATTTGCCGAGCCCCATCGGAATGCGCGCCTCCGCCAGGCTGATGTCGATATCGAAGGTTTGCTTGAACGCCTCGACAAAAATCTGCGTTGGCGCAAAGGAGCCGAAGTCCACCGTGGTGCCGGCCCAGTCGAGGATCACTGCGTTGATCTGTTTCATGGTTAATCCTTATTGATTCCAGTACATCGCCTGCCCGACGGCCGCCAGCAAGCGTTCGATATCCTGCGGATAAATTTCCCCGATATTGCCGATGCGGAAACAGTCGCTCTGCGACACTTTGCCGGGATAAATCACGAAGCCTTGCTGCTTCAGGCGCTGATAAAACTCGGCGAAGCGGTAAGTGTCGGCCTTCGGCGAATAGAACGCGGTGATGATCGGCGAGTGCAGCGCATCGTCCAGCAGGGTCTCAAAGCCCAGTTCACGCATGCCCGCCACCAGCCGACGCTGATTGGTCTGATAGCGGTGGTGGCGCGCGGCAATACCGCCCTCTTGTTCCAGCTCTTTCAGCGCCTGCGCGAAGGCCAGCACGGTGTGGGTCGGCGACGTAAAGCGCCATTTGCCGGCCTGGTCTTCCATACAGCGCCACTGGGCATACAGATCCAGCGACAGCGAGCGCGAACGGCCGGCGCATTTCTCCAGCTCGCTGCGGCGGGCGATGACGAAAGCGAAGCCCGGCACGCCCTGAATGCATTTGTTGGCGGAGCTGATCAGAAAATCGATGCCCAGCGCGTCCACATCCAACGGAATGCCGCCGAAGCTGCTCATGGCGTCAACGATAAAGGTTTTACCGTTGCGCGCCGCCAGACCGGCGACCTTCTGCAGCGGGTTGAGCATGCCGGTGGTGGTTTCACAGTGCACCATGGCGATATGGCTGATGCGCGCATCGCTTTTCAGCACCGCCTCCATCGCCGCCACGTCCGGCTCATTGACCTCGCCGCAGTCGAAAGCGTGGTGGTCAATATCCATCAGCCGCGCCATTTCGATCATTCGCGCCCCATAGGCGCCGTTGTTGACGATCAGCAGCTTGTCCTGCGGGCCGATGACCGTTCCCAACACGCCTTCCACCGCAAAACTGCCGCTGCCCTGCAGCAGCACCGCGGTGTAACCGGCGGACGGCGTCGCCAGCGCCACCAACCGTTGGCGGATGCGCTGCACCACGCCCAGGTTGTAATCTTCATCCCAGGTGCAGCTGTCATACAGCATCGCCTCTTTCACCGTTTTCGATGTGGTCAGCGGACCGGGGGTCAACAGCAGGTAGTTACGATCGGACATGTCATTCACCTATTTGGTCTATACCAGATTGCGGGCATTGTGGCGGCAAATTCCTTCCCCGGTCAAACGACAAAGCGCGGTGAAACAAAAAATTCATCTGGCTATGTATAATAAGCGGGCCGGAATGCCAGGCCGATGCCATAGCGAGATGAAATGAAAGAACATCAGGGCGATATGCCCCACTACCTGCAGATCAAGGATCAGCTTCAGGCGCGCATCACCCGCGGCGCGCTGCAGGCGGGCGACAAGCTGCCTTCGGAGCGCGAGCTGTGCGCCATCTTCTCCACCACCCGCGTTACCATTCGCGAGAGCCTGGCGCAGCTGGAAGCCACCGGCGCCATCTACCGCGCCGATCGCCGCGGCTGGTTCGTCACGCCGGAACGGCTGTGGCTGGATCCGACGCAGAACACCAACTTCCACCGCCTCTGCCAGGAGCAAGGGCGCACGCCGCGTACCGCGCTGCTGTCCGGCGAAAAAACCACGGTGCCGCTCGACGTGATGCAGCCGCTGGCGCTCGAGCCGTTCGATCAGGTGTATCTGCTGCGCCGCGTGCGCTATGCCGACGGCCGCGCCATCTGCTATTGCGAGAACCACTGCCTGCCGCAGCGGGTGCCGGAACTGCTCCGCCACGATCTCAACGGCAGCTTGACCGAGGTTTATCAGCAGCATTACGATTTGATTTACAGCAACATGCACCTGTCGTTCTACCCGACCGCCCTGCCTTACCGCGCCGCCAACGCGCTCGGCGCCATGGTCGGCCTGCCCGCCTTATTGCTGCGCCGCTTGAATTACGATCAGCACGGCCGCATTCTCGATTTCGATATCGAATACTGGCGCCACGACAGCCTGCGCATCGAGGTCGATACGCTTTAATCTCCTGAATATCGGGGCTGCGCCTGCCGCCCCCTTTTCTCTCCCACGCCCAATCCCCGTTGCCGGTAAATATATTTTGCCGCTTTCATTTGTTTGTCATATTCGCCGATTAGCTTGGCCGCATATCTGGTGTATACCAGTTTCGCATTAACCCGCAACAGTGAGGCTGAAGCTATGAAACTTTCTCGTCTGGTCGTGATGACCGCCATCGCACTCGGCTCCGCGCCGGCCTGGGCCGCCGATGCGGTGGTGACCGTCTACTCCGCCGATGGCCTGCACGACGGCGATCACAGCTGGTATCAAACCCAGTTTGACGCCTTCACTCAGGCAACCGGGGTCAAGGTGCAGTACGTCGAAGGCGGTTCCGGCGCCATCGTCGAGCGGCTGTCGAAAGAGCGCAGCAACCCGCAGGCCGACGTGCTGGTGACGCTGCCACCGTTCATCCAGCGCGCCGCCGCGGAAAAACTGCTGCAGGACTTCACCCCGCAGGATGCGGCGCAGATCGCCAACGCCCAGCCGCAGTTCGTGCCGCTGGTGAACAACTACCTGAGCTTCATCTATAACGCCAAACTGCTGCCGCAGGCGCCCGCCAGCTACCAACAGCTGCTGGACGCGCAGTTCCGCAACAAGCTGCAGTACTCCACGCCGGGCCAGGCGGGTGACGGCACCGCGGTGATGCTGCAGGCGTTCCACAGCTTCGGCAGCAAAGACGCCGGTTTCGACTACCTCGGCAAGCTGCAAAGCAACAACGTCGGCCCTTCGGCCTCCACCGGCAAGCTGACCGCGCTGGTCAATAAAGGGGAGCTGCTGGTGGCCAACGGCGATCTGCAGATGAACCTGGCGCAGATGCGCAGCAACCCGAACGTGAAGGTGTTCTGGCCGGCCGGGCCGGACGGCAAGCGCAGCACGCTGGTGCTGCCTTACTATGTCGGCCTGGTGCAAGGCGCGCCGCAAAGCGCCAACGGCAAAAAACTGATCGACTTCCTGCTGAGCAAAGAAGCGCAGAGCAGCGTCAGCGCCATTTCCTACGGTATGCCGGTGCGTAAGGACGTCACCCCGACCGACGATAACTTCAAGCAGTCGCAGGCGGCGCTGAAAGGCGTGGACATCTGGGCGCCGGACTGGAATCAGGTGGTGAGCAGCCTGTCCGCCGATATCTCCCGCTGGCACCAGGTGACCGAATGACGCTGACGATGCCTTCTACCCTCTCTTCCCGCGCCGAGGCGCGGGATCGCAGCCAGGACATCGCCGGGCCGTCGGGCATTCAGCTCGACCGCGTCAGCGTGTCGTATCGCGGCACCGAGGTGCTGAAACCCCTGACGCTCGCCATCGCCCCCGGCGAAGTGCTGGCGCTGATCGGCCCCTCAGGCTCGGGCAAAACCACCGTGCTGCGGGCCATTGCCGGATTCGTGCAGCCGTCCGCCGGGCGTATTGCCATCGGTGACGTCGATGTCACCGACGTGCCGCCTTATGAGCGCGGCCTGGGCATGGTGGTACAGAACTACGCGCTGTTTCCGCATATGCGCGTCGAAGACAATGTGGCGTTCGGCCTGCGCGCGCAAGGCAAGCCGCGCGGCCTCACCGCCGAGCGCGTCGAAGAAGCGCTGGCCATCGTCGGCATGTCCGCCTACGCCAAGCGCTATCCCAGCCAGCTTTCCGGCGGCCAGCAGCAGCGGGTGGCAATCGCTCGCGCCATCGCGGTGCGCCCCAAAGTGCTGTTACTGGATGAGCCGCTGTCGGCGCTGGACGCGCAAATTCGCCACAGCATGGTGGAAGAGATCGCCCGCCTGCACCGCGAACTGCCTGACCTGACCATCCTGTACGTCACCCACGATCAGGGCGAAGCGCTGACGCTGGCGGACAAGATTGGCATCATGCGCGACGGCCACCTGATCGCCCACGGCGAGACCCGCGCGCTTTACCATCATCCCACGAACCGCTTCGCCGCCGAGTTCCTCGGCCGCGCCAACCTGCTGCCGGCCACCGCGCTGGAGACCACTACCGGGCAAGGCATGACCACCGTCAGCTGCGCCGGCAAAGTGATCGGCTGTTTCACCTACGGCGCACAACGCGGCTTCGACAAGCTGCTGTGCATCCGGCCGCAGCATATTGCGCTCGATGCCGACGCCCAGCGCAGCAACAGCCTCATCGGCACGCTGCGCGATATTCACTGGCAGGGGGAACTGACGCACCTGCAGTTCGACGTTCAAGGCCATCCTCTGCGCGTGGTCACCACCCATCGCAGCCGGATGCCGCAGATCGGCGAACGCGTGCCGCTCTATTTCGCCCCCGACGATGCGGTACTGATCGAGGACTGACATGATCGACTCTACGCTTATTCGCCCGGCCCTGCGGCTGCGTTTCCCGCGCCGCCTGTGGATCCTGCTGCCGCTGCTGGTGCTGGCGACGCTGTTTTTCTACCCGTTGGCGCTGATCGTCAAACAGGCATTTACCGACGATCAGGGACTATTCAGCGCCGCCGCGCTGCAGCAGGTGTTCGAATCCCGACGCTTTGTCGGCGCCCTGCTCAACACGCTGCAGATTGCGCTGCTGGCGACGCTGGGCTGCCTGGTGCTCGGCACCCTGCTGTCGCTGCTGCTGGTGTTCACGCCGTTCCCCGGCAGCCGACCGATCGCCCGGGTGATCGATACCTTTATCGCCATGCCGACCTTCCTGATCACGCTGGCCTTCACCTTTATCTACGGCTCCGCCGGCCTGCTGAACGGCACGCTGATGGCGACCTTCGGTTTCACCCTGCCGCCGGTAGACTTTCTTTACTCCATCTGGGGGGTGATCCTGGCGGAAATCACCGTGTTTACGCCGCTGGTGATGCGCCCGCTGATGGCGGCATTGTCGCAGATCGATCGCAGCCAGCTCGAGGCCGCCAGCATTCTCGGCGCCCGGCCGGGGCGCGTGGTGCGCCAGGTGATTTTGCCGGCCGCGCTGCCGGCCTTGCTGGCCGGCGGCAGCCTGTGCCTGTTGTTGACCACCAATGAGTTCGGCATCGTGCTGTTTATCGGCGCCAAGGGCGTCACCACTCTGCCGATGATGGTCTACTCCAAAGCGATTCTGGAGTCGGATTACGCCGTCGCCTGCACGATCGCCGTCGTGAATATCGCGCTATCGCTCGGGCTGTTCTCCCTTTACCGCTACGCCGCGGCGCGCGCCGGGCTGAGGAACTGACAATGTTGATTTGGTCCCGCACCGGACGCACCCTGACCTGCACGTTGACGATCACGCTGTTCGCCCTGTTCTTCTGCCTGCCGCTGGCGGTGATCCTGATGTCCAGCCTCAGTGAGCAGTGGAACGGCGTGCTGCCGAGCGGTTTCACCCTCAACCACTTCCGCCAAGCGTTCAGCGGCGCCTCCTGGGACGCGCTGGTCGCCAGCCTGGCTATCGGTTTCAGCGCCAGCCTGTTCGCGCTGCTGTGCGGTACCTGGGCGGCGTTGGCGCTGCGCCACGTGCCTGAACGCGGCCGACAGCTGCTGGGCACGCTGTTTTTCATTCCCAGCGCGGTGCCTTCGGTCTCTATCGGTTTGGGGATGCTGGTGGCGTTCAGCCAGGGGCCGCTGCAGATGAACGGCACCTTCCTGATCGTGCCCGCCGCTCACTTCGTGCTGATTTCCGCCTTTACCTTCGGCAACGTGATGGCCGGGTTGACCCGGCTACCTGGCGACTACGAGAACGTCGCCGCCAGCCTGGGCGCGTCGCCGCTGTTTCGCCTGCGCCACGTCACCCTGCCGATGATCGCCCCCTATATGGTCTCCGCCTTCGCGCTCAGCCTGTCGCTGTCGATGGGGGAGCTGGGCGCGACCATGATGATCTACCCGCCGAGTTGGGCGACGCTGCCGGTCACCATTTTTAGCCTGACCGATCGCGGCAGCATCGCCAACGGCGCGACGCTGACCATGATCCTGGTGGCGGCCACGCTGTGGCTGATGTTAGTACTGGAGCGGATTGCTCAGCGGCTGACGCCGGGCGCAAAATAGCAACAAGGCGCTGCCATGGCGGCGCCTTGTTCTTCGAAGCGAAGGGTCAGAACGGGTAGTCGTGATAGCCCTGCTGTTCGGAAATGCGTCGGGCGGCGACGTGCAGCAACGCCACATACTCCTCCCGCGCCGCTTCGGAAAAGCGCAGCGTCGGGAAAGAGATGCTCAGCCCGGCGATCGCTACCCCGAACCTGTCAAAGACCGGTACCGCGATGCAGCGGATCCCCGCTTCTTGCTCTTCGGCATCTTCGCCGTATCCCTGCGCTCGAACCCGATCTAGCACCGGCAACAGTTCGGCGGCGCTGGCCAAGGTATGTTCGGTGCTGCGGGTAAACTCAATCTGCGACAGGATCTGCGCCACCTCATCCCGCTCGCGCCAGGCCAGCAGCACTTTACCGATGGCGGTGCTGTGCAGCGGGTTGCGGCGACCGATGCGCGAATACATACGCAGGTTATACATCGCGTCGATCTTGTGGATGTAGACGATGCCATCTTCGTCCAGAGCGCCGAGGTGGATGGTCTCGCGGGTAAGATTCGACAATTCGCGCATCTGCACGTCGGCGCTGCGGATCAGATCGACGTTCTGCAACGATTTGGCGCCCAGCTCGAACAGCTTGAGCGTCAGCGCATACTTTTCCGTCTCGCCCTCCTGTGAAACGTAGCCCAGCGCTTTCATGGTCTGCAGAAAACGGTAGACAGTGCTTTTAGACATCATCACCCGCTGGGACAGTTCGGTAATGCCAATCTCGCGCTCATCGCCGAGCGCCTGCAAAATGCCGAACACTTTCATCACGGATGAAACGGCATCCGGTTGCTTGTCTGAATCTGCGTTAGCCATGGTGCATACCCTACTTAACGGTTTTGTTTCAGGAAATTTAAACAAGGGTTTCAGTATAATCGGAACAGATCGCAGCGCGCAACGCAGCTGAGCGCTAAGCAATTGAAGCCAAATGGATAACCGTTGGCCCGCTCACCGCCGTTTACAATTAAGCGGACAAGGGGCATGCAATCACGGGCGAATATGATTAGCATGATAATACTCCCCTGAATAAATACCGCTGAGACCAACATGCGTCCTTGTTCCGACGGCCTCCCCGTCCCGCAACGCTATGGGGCGATCCTCGCCATCGCCCTCGGCATTACCGTATCCGTGCTCGACGGCGCGATAGCCAACGTGGCGCTGCCCACCATCGCTCGCGATCTCAACGCCAGCCCGGCCAGTTCCATCTGGGTGGTCAACGCCTATCAGTTGGCGATCACCGTCTCTCTGCTGTCGCTGGCGTCGCTCGGCGATCTGGTCGGCTACCGCCGTATCTACCAGGCCGGGTTGCTGGTGTTCAGCATCACCTCACTGTTCTGCGCCCTGTCCGACTCGCTGCTCACGCTGACCATCGCCCGCGTGCTGCAAGGCTTTGGCGCCGCCGCTATCATGAGCGTCAACACCGCGCTGATCCGCATCATCTACCCGCAGCGTTTTCTCGGCCGCGGCATGGGTATCAACTCGCTGATCGTCGCCTGCTCCTCGGCGGCCGGGCCGACGGTGGCGGCGGCGATCCTGTCGGTCGCATCCTGGCAATGGCTGTTCGCCATCAACCTGCCGATCGGCATCGTCGCGCTGCTGCTGGGGATGAAATTCCTGCCGGCCAACGGCCAAAAAAGCGATAACCGCCGTTTCGATCCCACCAGCGCCGTGCTGAACGCGCTGACCTTCGGCCTGCTGATCACCGCCATCAGCGGCTTCGCCCAGGGCCAGAGCCTGACGCTGATCTTCAGCGAGATCGCCGCGCTGCTGGCGATTGGCGCGGTGTTCGTGCGCCGTCAGTTACGCCAGGAATTCCCTCTGCTGCCCGTCGACCTGCTGCGCATCCCGATCTTCGCCCTGTCGATGGGCACCTCAATCTGTTCGTTCGCCGCGCAAATGCTGGCGATGGTGTCGTTGCCGTTCTTCCTGCAAAGTGCATTGGGCCGCGACGAGGTGGCGACCGGGCTACTGCTGACGCCGTGGCCGCTGGCGATCGTGGTGATGGCGCCGATCGCCGGCCGGCTGGTGGAGCGCGTGCACGCCGGCCTGCTGGGCTGCATTGGGCTGGCGGTGTTCGCGCTCGGACTGTTCTCTCTGGCGCTGCTGCCGGCGGCGCCGTCGAATATGGACATCATCTGGCGCATGATACTGTGCGGCGCCGGTTTCGGCCTGTTCCAGTCGCCCAACAACCACACCATCATCTCCGCCGCGCCGCGCAACCGCAGCGGCGGCGCCAGCGGCATGCTGGGCACCGCGCGCCTGCTGGGGCAAACCTCGGGGGCTGCGCTGGTGGCGCTGATGTTCAACCTGTTCCCCACATCCGGCACCCACGCTTCACTGATCCTGGCTGGGGTGTTCGCCACCCTGGCGGCGGCCGTCAGCAGCCTGCGCATCACCCAATCGACGGCGCAAGCGGCGCAGCCGAGCCGCGAGGTGAAATAGCGGGCATAAACGAGCCGGGCTCCCATCGATTGTAAAACCGATGGGGCCAGCACTGACGGCCGGCCTGAGCCGGACCGCGTCGGATGCAATGCCGTGAGCATTGCAGGCCAGGCGTTAGTCTCCGTGCCTCAAGGGGCTTCGGCCTTGTCGTAAACAGGCTAAATAGGCGTCGTCATCCGGATACCAGCCAACAATGCGTTGGCCGTCGTGATCCATCCCCTCGAAGGCTTTCAGTAGGCCGGGGGTGAACATGCGCTTTATCAGATCTTCGGACTGCGCGCTGTCGATTCGACAGTCACAGCGCGTCTCTCCGTCAACCTGAACGAAGTTCTGCAACGAAGCGAGACATCGCGCGTCGAGGTCGCCATGGACATGGATAAACTCCCCCGTTTCTACCAGGGTGAGCGCGGTCAGGTCTCCCCCCACCACGAACGCGCCGTCGTTTCCTGAGCTGCAATAGGCATGGCGTATGCGGACATCGTCACGCACGACCAGTCCGCCCCAGCAAATCAGCGTATCCGCCTGCAGCCGCCCCAGCACGACAATGCCGCCGTCCTCTTGCTGCGGTGACACCGCCAGGCATCCCTCCACGATCACATCGCCGTCCACGATCAGGTAATCGTAATCGTGGCCGTCGTGCTCGTCGGGGAAAAACGCCGGCAGGCGCAGATCGCCTGAATGCCAGCGAATAGCCGGCGGTTCATCATCGTCATCATGCCGGTTCAACAATTCCGCAACCGCATCGGCGACACCGCCAGCCAACTCGGCCAGGCGCGCCGACACCTCATCACCGTTGAGTAAGGGAAGGTGGTTGATTTTCATAGGGCCTCAGGGACAAATGTCATTGCGCCAAAGCATATAACATGCGCATCCAAAGCCAAACAGGCGGTCGTGACCGAGCCCGATGCGGCTTGCCCTCTCACCGGATGGACTGGCACCGTGCCGGCCCAGACCGAGAGGCCGAAAGACGCTGTTTGCAGGTGGGCTTCAGGGACTTCGGACGCTGCTGCACCGCGTTAACGCCCGTAAATTCTGGTAAAGCGCTTTACCCCATTCATCGCCGAATTTCATTGCTGAATCCGCCGCCGCTGAAAAAGCGGTTCAGGCATGCCATAAAAAAACCCCGGCAAGCCGGGGTTTTTCCTTTCATTCAGCCGATTACTTCAGGTACTGGCCGGAACGCAGCGCTTCGATACGCTTGTCGAGCGGCGGGTGCGACATGAACAGCTCGCTGAACGACTTGGATTTGCCGTTGATGCAGAACGCCATCATGCTGCCCGCTTCCTGCGGTTCGTAGCTGGTTTTCAGGCGCTGCAAGGCGGCGATCATCTTCTCGCGGCCTACCAGTTTGGCAGAGCCTGCGTCGGCATAGAACTCGCGGTGACGCGAGAACCACATGGTGATGATGCTCGCCAGGATGCCGAACACCAGTTCCAGCACCATCGACACGGCGAAGTAAATCATCGGGTTGCCGTTGCCTTCCCCTTCGCCATCACCGTCGCGGTTGCCGAGGAAACCGGCGGCGACCTGCGCGATCAGGCGTGAAATGAAGATGACAAAGGTGTTCACGATGCCCTGAATCAGGGTCATGGTCACCATATCGCCGTTGGCGACGTGGCTGATTTCGTGCGCGATGACCGCTTCCGCTTCGTCGCGGCTCATGCTCTGCAGCAGGCCGGTGCTGACGGCGACCAGCGAGGCGTCGCGGCGTGCGCCGGTAGCGAAGGCGTTGATGTCCGGCGCGTGGTAGATAGCGACCTGCGGCATGGCGATGCCCGCCTGCTGCGACTGACGGCGTACCGTTTCCAGCAGCCAGTTTTCTGTTTCGTTACGCGGTTGTTCAATCACTTCCCCGCCGACGGAGCGCAGCGCCATCCACTTGGACATCAGCAACGACACGAAAGCGCCGCCGAAGCCGAACAGACCGGCCATGATCATCAGGCCCTGAACGCTACTGGATTGGATTCCTGTCAGGCTGAGCACCAGCCCGAAAACCAACATCACCGCCAGGTTGGTGAGCAGGAACAGAGCTATACGCATCATAAATTGTTTACTTCCTCATAAATGTTAACAAAACGCTGTCTAAGATACCCTAGATCGTATGGGCATTCGTCACAGTTTCAAGAGTCGCGCGTCATTAACCTACTAAAAATACGAAACTTTACAAAAACGGCACGCGACCGGGATTTGGCAAATTGTAAACGATTGTTGCGTAAGGCGTAGGGTTTTTTACCCTAAATTTGTCAGGCGATGCATCAGCCCACCTCCCTTCACCCTGCTGGGAAGCCGGCTTTCGCGTCGCCATAAAAAAACGCACCCGAGGGTGCGTTTTTCATCCTGCCGTAGGCGGCCTTATTTGGCCGGCGTTGGCTGCTGAGCGGGCTGATCTTTTTCCAGATGAGCCAGGTCCAGCGCGATATGCACGGATTCATCCAGGTACGGATCCGGTTCCTGGTAATCCTTCGGCAGATCGTCGAGCGATTTCAGCGGCTTCTTGCCCGCGCGTTCCAGACGCTCGTTGATGCGTTTCAGACGGGTCGCGTCGTCATCGTGGTTCTCTTTCTCGCGCACCGCCAGATTGAGGGACACGATGTTGCGTTTATCCTTCAGCGCCTTGTAATGCGCAATATCCTGCGCGATGTACTGGAACTCTGGATTTTGCGCAATGCGCTGCTGGTGATCTTTCAGCAGTTCCGGCTCGAACGGCGTCATATCGCCGGTCTTGCTGTAGGTCGCCGCATTGATGCTGTCCCACGGCATGGCGTTGTCTTCAAACGCTTCGCCGGTTTCCGCCGGATCGACGCCGGTCGGCATCAGAATGTCCGGCGTCACGCCCTTGCGCTGGGTACTGCCGCCATTGACGCGGTAGAACTTCTGAATGGTGTACTGCACAGAGCCAAGCGCTGGCCACTCAGGGCGCAGCATCTGGTCGTAGATGCGGTTCAGAGAACGGTACTGCTGCACGGTGCCTTTACCGAAGGTCGGTTCGCCGACGATCAGCGCACGGCCGTAATCCTGCATTGCCGCCGCGAAGATCTCGGAGGCGGAGGCGCTGAAGCGATCGACCAGCACCACCAGCGGGCCTTTGTAGTAGGTCACGCCGTCGGTGTCGGCGTCTTCACGCACTTTGCCGTTGTTGTCGCGCACCTGCACCACCGGGCCGCTCGGAATGAACAGGCCGGACAGCGACACCGCTTCAGTCAGCGCGCCGCCGCCGTTGGTGCGCAGATCGATGATCACGCTCTTGACGTTCTGCTTGGCCATCTTCTGCAGCTGCACTTTCACGTCATCGGTCAGACCGACATAGAAGCCAGGGATGTCGAACACCGCCACCTTCTCTTTGCCGACGGTCTTAATGGTCATTTTCACCGCGCGGTCTTCCAGACGGATGCGCTCGCGGGTCAAGGTGACCACGCGGGTTTTGGTGCCCTTGCCGGCCGGCAGGATCTCAAGGCGCACCTTGCTGCCCTTCGGCCCTTTGATCAACGACACCACGTCGTCCAGGCGCCAGCCGATCACGTCCACCATCGGTTTGCCGGCCTGGCCGACGCCGACGATGCGATCGCCTACGGTGATCGCCTTGCTCTTCGCCGCCGGTCCGCCCGGCACCATCGAGTTGATCAGGGTGTAGTCGTCATCCATCTGCAGCACCGCGCCGATGCCTTCCAGCGACAGGCTCATCTCGGTGTTGAACTGCTCGGTGTTGCGCGGAGACAGATAGTTGGTGTGCGGGTCGATTTCATGCGCAAAGGCATTCATCGCCAGTTGGAAGACGTCTTCGCTGTTGCTTTGCGTCAGGCGCTTGATGGCGAACTGATAACGCTTGGTCAGCGTGTCGCGGATTTCTTTGTCGGTCTTGCCGGTCAGCTTGAGGTTCAGCTCGTCATACGTGACTTTCGCATCCCACAGGCTATCCAGCTCGGCCTTGTCTTTCGGCCACGGCGCTTTGCTGCGGTCGAGATCGATAGTGCCGTTGCCGGTGAAGTTCATCGGCTTGTCCAGCAACGACAACGCATAGGTGTAACGCTCAAAGCGGCGTTTCTGCGCCAGATTGAACAGCGCGTAGAAGGTGTCCAGCTTGCCGGTTTTCAGCTCTTCGCCAACCTGATTGCGTTTGCCGGCGAACTGCGCCACGTCGGAGGCCAGCAGCACGTTATGGTTGTAATCCAGCATGTTCAGGTAGCGATCGAAGATCTTGCCTGAAAACTCCGCATCGAGGGCGAACTGGCGGTAATGAGAGCGAGTGAAGCGCGAGGTGACGCGCTCACTCACCGTAGCGTGCTGGGGTTCCTGTTGCAGTTGGGGCAGTTGGCCGATGCGGATGTTGGCTGTTTCCGCGCCGTAACTGACACCCGCCCACAGCAGCCCTGCAATCGCTGTTAATCTGACGAATTTGTTCATGCCTGGGTTGGCCTCCGTATCAGAACTGCAAGTGTTCTGCGCGCACAATCATCGCCAGACCGGAAGAGAGCTGCACACGTACGCCATCTTTAGCGATTTCGAGTACGGTAGCATCCATCGCGCTCTTGCCTGCTCTGACTTTGATTTCCTGGCCAATTTGCAGTTTAGAGATATCCGTGACTGGCGCATAACGCGGCTGGCTTTCCTCTTTGGCTGCACGAGGTTGGCGAGCGGGCTGTGGGCGAGTTTGTGGGCGCGGCTTGCGGTTTTCCGGCGCGGCTCCGCCTTCGCGACGTGCAGCGGGTTTTTTACCGGCTGGACGCGGACGGCGCGGAGCGGCATCGGCGGATTCGCCGGCGGCTTCACGTTTTTTGGCGTTTTGTTCGGCACGCTGTGCCTGAACGCGCGCTTTGGCTTCTTCAAGCTGCTGGCGAGCATGATCGACATGCTGCTGCTCAAGTTCACCGCACGGATTGCCGTCCAGATCGACGCGCTGTGCGCCAACCTTGACACCGTACAGATAACGCCAGCTTGAGGTATATAGGCGCAGGGCAGAACGCAATTGCGTTTTGCTGAGATTTTCTTCCCCCTGCACGCGCTCTACCAAATCCTGAAAAATACCGATTTTCAGCGGACGAGCTTCGCCTTCGGCGCTAAAGCAGAGCGGAAAACGCTCGGCAAGAAAAGCAATGACTTCTTTACTAGAGTTCAACTTAGGTTGATTTTCCATGAAATTTCCTGATTACAACGGTATTGCCAACAAGCCACAGGCATGAACAGGCGTCATTATAATGACGCCATCGGTAATTGCCACGTTAACCGTCGATCAACTTGCCGCTACAGTCACATATTTCGCACTGTCACACTGTTCCAGTTGCTCACAAAGCCCCGCCACCACTGCTTTCAGGCCCACTTCATCCTGTTCGTCGAAGCGTTGATAAACCGTGCTGTCGATATCCAAAACGCCGATCGCTCGGCCGCCAACCGCCAGCGGCAGCACGATTTCCGCGTTGCTGGCCGCATCGCAGGCGATATGGCCCGGAAACGCATGCACGTCACCGACGCGCTGCACGCGATTTTCCGCCACCGCCGTGCCGCACACGCCCTTGCCCACCGGAATACGCACGCAGGCAATCTTGCCCTGGAACGGCCCCAGCACCAGTTGGTCGCCCTCCATCAGATAGAAACCGACCCAGTTCACGTCATCCAGACGCTCGTTGAGCAACGCGCTGGCGTTGGACAGCGCCGCGATAAAGTTGGTTTCCCCGCCGAGCAACGCGCTCAGGTCACGTTTTAATTCCGCGTAGAATTGTTCTTTTGTCATGTGTTAACCATTGAAACAGTGAAGATGGCCAGAAGCCCAAAGCTTAGGCCCTATAAAATAAGCATTAAATGCGTATAGCCACAAGGTTAATCATCTGTTGCTTCACAAAACCCCGTCGCTCGGGGTATGTTTGCCGCTCAGAATCCCGGTTTACCTCGTTTTACCGTCCGGCGCCCGATCGCCGGTGACGCGGCCGGTTTATTTTTCAGCTACGCTGACACTTCCGGCGGGCTCAAGGGCAGCTACTTGTCAAAAATGAAAATACACGCGATCACCGCTCCCCTTTCCAAAGCGCGTCACCAGCGCTGCTGCGAGTGCGACCTGCTGTTCGTGCTGCCGCCGCTCAGCGGCAATCAGGCCGCCTATTGCCCGCGTTGCAACGCCAAGGTGGTGAACGGCCGCGACTGGTCGATGACGCGTCTGACCGCCATGGCGATCGCCATGCTGCTGCTGATGCCGTTCGCCTTCACCGAACCGCTGATCAGCATTCGTCTGCTCGGCACGCGCATCGACGCCAGTTTGCTGGAGGGCATCTGGCAGATGAGCCGCCAGGGCGATCCGCTCACCGCCAGCATGGTGGCGTTTTGCACCCTCGGCGCCCCGCTGACGCTGGTGCTGTCGCTGCTGTACCTGCGCGTCGGCCATGCGCTCGGCATGAACCTGCGCCCGGTGCTGCTGATGCTGGAGCGGCTCAAAGAGTGGGTAATGCTGGACATTTATCTGATCGGCATGGCGGTGGCGGCGATCAAAGTGCAGGATTACGCCGACATCCAGCCCGGCAGCGCGCTGATCGCTTACCTGTCGCTCACGGTGCTGAGCATCCTGACGCTGATCCACGTCAACCTGGAGCAGCTGTGGGAGCGCTACTATCCGCAGGAACAGCCGGAAGGCCCGCCGACGGCGCTGCACATCTGTCTGTCCTGCCACTATACCGGCTATCCCGACGCGCGCGGCCGCTGCCCGCGTTGCCATGTGCCGATGTGCCATCGCCAGCCCTACAGCCTGCAGAAAACCTGGGCGGCGCTGATCGCCGCGATGATCCTGCTGATACCGGCCAACCTGCTGCCGATTTCCATCATTTACGCCAACGGCACACGGCTGGAAGACACCATTTTCTCCGGCGTGGTCTCATTGGCCACCTCCGGCAACGTGCCGATCGCCGCTATCGTGTTCATCGCCAGCGTGCTGGTGCCCTTCACCAAGGTGATCGTGCTGATCATGCTGTTGCTGAGCATCCACTTCAAAACCTCGCACAGCCTGAAAACGCGCATTCGTCTGCTGCGCCTGGTCACCTGGATCGGCCGTTGGTCGATGCTCGATCTGTTCGTTATCGCCTTGATGATGTCGCTGGTAAATCGCGATCAACTGTTATCTTTTACTATGGGACCGGCCGCGTTTTACTTTGGCTCGGCGGTCATTTTGACTATTCTTGCCGTTGAATGGCTCGATAGCCGATTGATTTGGGATGCACATGCAACAGGAAACGCCGACTACACCGACTGAAGCGCGGGTCAAGAACAAACGCCGCATTTCACCGTTCTGGTTACTGCCGTTCATCGCCCTGCTGATCGCCGGGTGGCTGGTCTATAACAATTTCCAGGAGCGCGGCACCACCGTCACCATCGATTTCCAATCAGCGGCAGGCATCGTCGCCGGCCGTACGCCGGTGCGCTACCAGGGCGTTGAGGTCGGCACGGTGCAAAAAATCAGCCTGAGCAAAGATTTACGCAGCATCGTGGTGGAAGCCAGCATCAAAAGCGATCTGGAAGACTCGCTGCGCGAAGGCACCCAGTTCTGGCTAGTGACGCCCAAGGCCTCGCTGGCCGGGGTATCCGGGCTCGATGCGCTGGTCGGCGGTAACTATATCGGCATGATGCCCGGCAGCGGCAAGGAGCAAACCCACTTCACCGCGCTCGATACCCAGCCGAAGTACCGCCTGAACACCGGCGAACTGATGATTCACCTGCATGCCGACGACCTGGGTTCGCTCAACAGCGGCTCGCTGGTCTATTACCGTAAAATCCCGGTCGGCAAGGTGTATGACTACACCATCAGCGAAGGCAACAAGGGCGTGACCATCGACGTGCTGATCGACCGCCGCTTCGCCAACCTGGTGAAGAGCAACAGCCGCTTCTGGAATGTCTCCGGCTTCAAGGGCGATTTCAGCCTGTCCGGCGCCACGGTGCAAATGGAGAGCCTGGCGGCGCTGGTCAACGGCGCCATCGCCTTCGATTCGCCGGCCGATGGCCAGCAGGCCAAGGGCGATCAGAGCTATACCCTGTATCCGGATCTGGCCCACAGCCAGCGCGGCGTCAATATTTTGCTGGATCTGCCGAGCGGCAACAGCCTGAGTGAAAACCGCACGCCGCTGATGTACCAGGGACTGCAGGTCGGCACCCTGACCAAGCTGACGTTGCAACAGGACAGCAAAGTCATCGGTGAACTGACCATCGATCCTTCGGTGGTCGATCTGATGCGCAGCGGCACCCGCATCGTGATGCGCAGCCCGCGCATCAGCCTCAACGACGCCAAGCTCAGCCAACTGCTGACCGGCACCACGCTGGAACTGGTGCCGGGTGAAGGCGAACCGCAGCAGCGCTTCAACGTGCTGGACAGCAGCGAAACGCTGTTGCAACAGCCGGGTGTGCTGACCGTCACGCTGAATGCGCCGCAAAGCTACGGCATCGACGTCGGGCAGCCGCTGGTGGTGCACGGCGTGAAAGTCGGCCAAATCCTGAGCCGCACCTTGACCGCCGGCGGCGTGGTGTTCACCGCCGCCATCGACGCGCAGTACCGCGGCCTGCTGCATAAAGACAGCAAATTCGTGGTCAACAGCCGTCTCGACGTCAAGCTGGGCATTGACGGTATGGAAGTGCTCGGCGCCAGCGCCCAGGAATGGGTAGACGGCGGCGTGCGCATTATCCCCGGCAGCAAAGGGGAACCAGGCGGCCAGTACCCGCTGTACGCCAACAGCGAAAAAGCCGAGGAAGGCATCGTCGGCAACGCCCCTTCTACCACCCTGACCCTCAGCGCCACCAGCCTGCCGGACGTGCAGGCCGGCTCGGTAGTGCTGTACCGCAAATTCCAGGTGGGCGAGATCGTCAACGTCCGGCCGAAGGCCAACGAGTTTGAGGTGGACGTCTACATCAGCCCGGAATACCGCAAGTTGCTGACTCGCGAAAGCATCTTCTGGGCCGAAGGCGGCGCCAAAGTGCAGCTCAACGGCAGCGGCCTGACGGTGCAGGCCTCCCCGCTCAACCGCGCGCTGAAAGGCGCCATCAGCTTCGATAATCTACAGGGCGTGACGCTGAACAAGGGCGCCAACCGCGTGCTCTACGCCAGCGAAACCGCCGCTCGCGCGGTGGGCAGCCAAATCACGCTGAAAACCTACGACGCCAGCAAGCTGTCGGCGGGCATGCCGCTGCGTTACCTCGGCATCGACGTCGGCCAGGTGGAGTCGCTGCAGCTGGCGCCGGAGCGCAACGAAGTGTTGGCTAAAGCGGTGCTGTATCCGGAATACGTGCAGACCTTCGCGCGCCTCGGCAGCCGCTTCTCGATCGTGTCGCCGGAGATCTCCGCCGCCGGCGTCAGCAACCTCGATACCCTGCTCCAGCCTTATATCAACGTGGAGCCGGGGCGCGGCCGCGAGCTGCGCACTTTCGAACTGCAGCAGGCCAGCATCACCGACTCGCGCTATCTCGACGGCCTGAGCGTCGTGCTCGACGCCGCCGAAACCGGCTCGCTGCAGATCGGCACGCCGGTGCTGTTCCGCGGCGTAGAGGTCGGCACCATCACCGGTTTCTACCTTGGCGCCATGTCCGACCGGGTGCACGTTGCGCTGCGCATCAGCAAGAAGTATCAACATCTGGTGCGCAACAACAGCGTGTTCTGGCTGGCGTCGGGTTACAACCTGCAGTTCGGCCTGACCGGCGGCGTGATCAAGAGCGGCACCTTCCAGCAGTTCATTCGCGGCGGTATCGCCTTCGCCACCCCGCCGACTATTCCGCTGGCGCCGAAAGCGACGCCGAACAAGCACTTCCTGCTGAATCCGGAGGAGCCGAAGGACTGGAAAACCTGGGGCACCGCCATTCCGCGCGATTAACTTTCGCGTTTTCCTCAGGGCCCGGCAATGCCGGGCCCTGTTTTTTTCCGCTTTGTGATAAACTCTCGCCCTTGTCTTTATTGCACCCTGAGAGTTCGCCCCGTGGCCAAATCCACCGCCGTTTTTCTGCCCCCCGCTTTCCTCGACGCCACCCGCGCCATCATGCCCGCCGAGCTGGCGATGGACGATTTTATCGCCGCTTGCCAGCGCCCCCTGCGCCGCAGTCTGCGCGTCAACACGCTGAAAATCAGCGTCGCCGACTTCCTGGCGCTGGTGCAGGATTACGACTGGCGATTGGAGCCCATTCCCTGGTGCGCGGAAGGGTTCTGGATCGAGCGCGACGATGAAGAGCTGCGATTAGGCAGCGCCGCCGAACACCTGAGCGGTCTGTTCTATATTCAGGAGGCCAGCTCGATGTTGCCGGTCAGCGCGCTGTTCTCGGGCGACGCGGCGCCTACTCGAGTGCTGGACGTGGCGGCGGCGCCGGGCTCCAAAACCACCCAGATCGCCGCGTTGATGGGCAACCAGGGCGGCATCGTCGCCAACGAATACTCCGCCAGCCGGGTGAAAGTGCTGCACGCCAATATCAGCCGCTGCGGCGTGAAGAACACCGCGCTGACCCATTTCGATGGCCGGGTGTTCGGCGCTGCACTGCCGGAGAGTTTCGACGCCATTCTGCTCGACGCCCCCTGTTCCGGTGAAGGTGTGGTGCGCAAGGATCCGGACGCCATGAGCAACTGGTCGCCGGACAGCGTCGCCGAGATCGCCGCCACCCAGCGCGAGCTGATCGACAGCGCGTTTCATGCGCTGGCACCGGGCGGCGTGATGGTTTATTCCACCTGCACGCTCAATGCGCAGGAAAATCAGCAGGTGGTGCGCTGGCTGCTGGATACCTATGGCGACGCAGTCAGCGTCGAGCCGCTGGGTGAGCTGTTCCCCGGCGCCGACAAGGCGTTGACCGCCGAAGGCTTCCTGCACGTCTTCCCGCAGATTTACGACAGCGAAGGGTTTTTCGTCGCCCGCCTGCGTAAAAAACACGCCGTGGCGCCGTTGGCGAAGCCGACCTATAAAGTCGGTAAATTCCCGTTCAGCCCGCTATCCGGCAAAGAGGCGGCGCTGGTCGCCCAAGCCGCCGCCGCATCCGGCTTAACCTGGGGCGATGACAGCCGGCTGTGGGAGCGCGACAAGGAAATCTGGCTCTTCCCGGCCGAGCTGGAGCCGCTGTTTGGCAAAGTGCGCTTCTCGCGTATCGGCCTCAAGCTGGCGGAGCGCTTCCCGAAAGGTTTCCGTTGGCAGCACGAAGCGGCGATCGCCCTCGCGGGTGCCAGCGGCAAACAGCATTTCGAGCTGGACGCCGCGCTGGCCCAGGAGTGGTATCACGGCCGCGATCTCTACCCTGAGCAGCCGCCGGCGGGCGACGAGTGCATCGTCACCTATCAGGGGCAACCGCTGGGCATCGCCAAACGCATCGGCAGCCGCATAAAGAATAACCTGCCGCGCGAACTGGTGCGCGACGGCGTGCTGGATTTCCACCTGTAAACGATACCGCGCCGGGGAATGAAATTCCCCGGCAATAAAATAACGCTAATAATATTCCCATCGCCGTTCGTTATTATTCTAATCATTTCACTTTATCGGTATACCTCGCCTACAAGCCCCGTCAACCGGGGGAATGAGAATAAAAAGTTTCTCGTTTTCATCAAGACAATTCCCGATTCTTATTCTATTAATTAAAGTGCAGCTAAATGAATACGTTCAACTCACCTCTGGGTGGCGTCTTTGCGGGCTTTCTCTCATACGGCAAGGAATATAAGATGAAAAAAACTCTGATGGCATTGACCTCGGTAGCAACCCTGCTGTGCGCCAACGGCGCGGCTAACGCAGCAGGCACCATTCAAGGCACGTTAGGCGTGACGCTGACCATCGGCGCCGGTTGCGTCGTGGGGGGCGGCAGCAGCAGCGGTTCCGTCAACGACTTCGGCTCCATCAGCTTCGGTACTTACTCTTCACTGGCCAACATCATCGACGCCAGCGCCACCGGCGCAGGGGGGGCCGGTACGCTGTCATTGACCTGCACTACCGGCACAGACTACACGGTGGCGCTGGACAACGGGCTCCATGTCACTTCAGGCACCCAACGCCGCATGGCCAGCACGGCAGGCGCCTTCATCAGCTATAACCTGTACCAGGATGCCGCACGCACTACCGCCTGGGGCAGCGGCGCCAACGCGCGGACCGGCACCGGCACCGGCGCCGCCGTTCCGCTGATCGTGTATGGCCGCGTCCCGGCGGCCGGTTCTACCCCGGCGGCAGACACCTATAACGACACCGTCACGATGACGGTCACCTGGTAACGGTGCGGCGCGCGCTTTGCTGCTGCGGATTATGGGCGTGCAGCCTGTTGGCGCAGGCCGACAGTAAAACCGCGACCCTCGGCGTCAGCGCGACCTTGCTCAGCGCCTGTGAGGCCGGCAGCAGCTCAGGCGGCAATGTCAGCTTCGGCACGCTGAATTTCGGCACGCTGTATTTTCTCAGCACCGCAACCAGCGTCGCCGGGCAACAAAACGCCGGCGCCATTCGGGTGAAATGCACCAACGGCACCAGCTACAGCGTTCTGCTTGGCGGCGGGCAAAGCGGCAATACCGCTGCCCGCTACCTGCAAAGCGCGGCCGGCCAACGGGTGAATTACAACCTGTATACCAACGCCGCCCACAGCACCATTTGGGATAATCTGACGGGCGTGTCACAAACCGCCAACGGTTCGGACAACTGGCTGCCGGTCTATGGCATGATTCCGGCGCAATCCACACCTCCGACAGGCAGCTACACCGATACGGTACAGGTCACGATCAATTGGTAATGACGATGCGCGCTTCAATTTGCGGTTTGCTGTTCTGCCTGCCGCTTTCCCCGGCCCAAAGCGATACCGGCGTCAACGACTTAACCAAAAGCCAGCCGTTCACCGTCAATGCAACCGTGGTTAAAGGCTGCGTATTGGGCAGCGGCGTCAGTGACGTGACCACCTTCGGCACCCTGAACTTCGGCCAGTTGTCCTCACTGAGCAACGCAGTCAGCGTCGTCTCCAGCAGCGGCGCCGGTTCGGTGCTGTTTCGCTGCAACCCGGGGCTGAGCGTCACGCTGGCCCTCGGCGTCGGCAATCACGTGACCGGATCCATCGCCGGCGGCAGAAAATTACAAAACGCTATCACGTCGGAAACGCTGCTGTATCAACTTTATCAAGACAGCAACTACGCCACCCTTTGGGGCGATGGCGCTAACGGCGGCGCGGCGCAGACCGTCGCCGCCACCGGTAGCACGCAAGAAATCAAGGTTTACGCCCGTCTGTTTTCGACCAGTACCCTGCCCACCAGTGGCGTTTACAGCGATACGGTCTTGTTGACGGTCACTTATTAAGTTTTTTTTGCAATAAGGATTGAGTTATGCGCATACCCTTCCGTCTGCCGTTAACGGCAGCCTTGCTCCTGGCAAGCCAACAGCACGCCCTGGCCGCGGCTTCCATTCTCATTTGGCCGATCGATCCAGTGATTGAAGATCAACAACAGGCCACCGCGCTGTGGCTTGAAAATCGCGACAGCAAACCGGTCTATATGCAAATTCGCGTGTTGGGTTGGAAGCAAACCGCCGGCAAAGACGATTACAGCAACCAAAGCGACGTGATCGCCAGTCCGCCGGTGGCGTCGATCGCGCCAGGCAAACGCCAGCTGATACGCCTGATCAAACAGTCGGCGCCGGCGGCGGGACAGGAGCGCGCCTATCGCATTTTGGTCGATGAAGTGCCGGTGAAAGAACAATCATCGGATGCCGCCCCCGGCGGTGCAGAGATGGGGCTGAAATTCCAGATGCGCTACTCGGTGCCGCTGTTCGTCAGCGGCAAGGGGATTTGGACCAAACAGGACAGTGAAAAACCGCGCGATTACGCGACCGCCAGCCAACCCAAGCTCAGCTATCGTTTACAGCAGCAAAGCAGCGAACGCTGGCTGGAGGTGCGAAATCAAGGCGCAGTGCATGCCCGAATCTCGAAAGTGACGCTGCAAGGGCGCAGCCTAAATCCCGGCCTGATGGGATACGTGCTGCCCGGTTCACAGATGCGCTTCGCTTTGCCGCCCGCCGGCGGTTTCAGCAGCGGCAAGCTGATGGCCACGGTCAATGACAACAAACAGCCCGTAGCCATTCCGTCTTATTGAGGCCCAGGTGCAGCCGATAGAGAGGCTATCGACGCGGCGTTTCAACCTCAAGCCGCTGGCGTTTGCCATGCTGAGCATGGCGGCCGGCGGCTGGCTGCCGTTTGCGTTCGGCGACGATCTGCCCCCACCGCCCAGTGCCGTCAGCATGCCGGACACCACGCTGTATCTGGAGCCGGTCGTCAACGGGCGCCAAACCGGCAACGTCGTGCCAGTCAACTATCGCGGCGGCCATTACTACATGACGCCCCAGCAACTGCTCGACGCCGGGCTGCCGGTAGCGGATAAACAGGCGAAAGACATCGCCGTCGATCGGCTGGAGAAGGTGGATGTCAGCTACAGCGGCGAGAGCCAGCAGTTGCTGATCAACGTGCCCAACGACTGGTTGCCGCAGCAAACCATCGGCGCCCATTCACCGCTGCAACGCTTGCCGGCACAAAGCAGCCTGGGTTTGCTGTTTAACTACGACATCTATGCCAGCCAAAGCAACGGCAATGGCCGACCAGGCTACCTGTCGGCGTGGAGCGAACAGCGGCTGTTCGACGGTTTCGGCGTCATCGCCAACACCGGCATCTACCGCAGCGGGTTTAACGGCGGGCCAAACGACGATGGCGGCCGCTATATTCGATACGACAGCTACTGGCGCTTCAACGATGACCAGCGGATGCTGAGTGTGATCGCCGGTGACCTAACCACCGGCTCGCTCCCCTGGAGCAGCGCCGTGCGCATCGGCGGCTTGCAATTGGCGCGCAATTTCGCGGTACGCCCGGATCTTATCACCTATCCGCTACCGCAATTTTCCGGCCAGGCAGCATTGCCCAGCAGCGTCGATTTATACATCAACAGCTATAAAAACAGCACCACCAACATCAATCCCGGGCCGTTCACCCTCAACAGCGTGCCCTACATTAACGGTGCGGGTCAGGCCACGGTCGTCACCACCGACGCCCTCGGCCGTCAGGTCAGCACCACGGTACCGTTCTACGTGGCCAGCAACCTGCTGCAGACCGGCATGAGCGATTTCAGCGTTTCCACCGGTTTGCTGCGGCGCAACTACGGGTTGAATTCTGCCGATTACGGGCAATGGGTAGGCAGCGCCAGTTTACGTTACGGCGTCACTGATTGGTTAACCCTGGAAGGACGCGCCGAAGGCGCAGCCGAATTGGCGGTCGGCGGCGGCGGCGCCGACATTCGCGTTGGGCAATGGGGGGTTTTCAACGCGTCCTACAGCGTCAGCCAGGCCGGCGACGAAGCGTTTAACGGTGGCCGGCCGATACAATCCCCCACGTATTATGACCCGCTGACCGGCAGGCCGTTGCAACAGCCGGATCCCCAGCCCGTCTATCGCTACACCGGCAACCACGGCGATCAGAGCAGTTTTGGCTACACCTACAGCAACTCACGCTTCAGCCTCAACGCGCAACGTATCCTGCGCAGCGCCGATTTTGGCGACATTTCCGTGTATAAAAGCGACTACCGTCTGAGCCGCCGCACCGATCAATTGACCGGCAGCGTCAGCCTGGGCCGGCTCGGCAGCCTCGGCGCCGGTTATTTTGACGTACGCGACGCCATCGCCCAACGAACTCGCCTGATGAACCTGTCCTACAGTGTGTCGCTTTGGCGCAACAGCAGCCTGTACGCCTCGCTGAACCGGGAAATCGGCAGCAGCGGTTACAGTGCCCAACTGCAGCTCTCCATTCCGTTCGACAGTTGGGGTACCGCCAGCTTCAGCGCCGCGCGCGACAACAACAACCGCTGGAGCGAACGCGTCAGCTACAGCCGCGCCGCGCCGACTGATGGCGGTTTCGGTTGGAATCTGGCCTACGCCAATAACCCGAGCGGCGGCGATTACCGCCAGGCGGATCTGACCTGGCGCACCCGCAGGCTCGAAGCCCGAGCGGGCGTATACGGTACCCGTGATGAAACCAACCACTGGGGAGAAATCAGCGGTTCGCTGGTCGCGATGAACGGCGGCGTGTATGCCACCAACACCATCAACGATGCCTTTGCGCTGGTGTCCACGCAAGGATACGCCGACATTCCGGTGAGCTATGAGAACCAGCCGATCGGCAAGACCGATGCCCAGGGCTATTTACTGGTGCCGACCGTCACCTCTTACTACCATGCGAAATTCCAGATTGATCCGCTCAGCCTGCCCGCCGACGTCGCGCTGCCGACGGTGGAAAAAACCGTCGCCATTCGCGATCACAGCGGTTTTCTGGTCGAGTTCCCCATCCAACCCATCTCCGCCGCCGACGTCGAACTGGTTGACGAGCAAGGCAAACCGCTGGCCAACGGCAGCCAGGTGGCGGTGGTTGGCGGCCATCAGCAAAGCTATGTCGGTTGGGATGGCATGACCTATATCGACCCGGTGCAACAACACAATCGCCTGAGCGTGATCCCGGCCGACGGCGGCCCGCCGTGCCAGGCGGAATTCAGTCTGGCGAAGCCTCAGGGCATCCAGCGCGTCGGCCCGGTTGTCTGCCGCTAATTCAACGACGGAGAGTCACTATGTTTCGGGGATTGAAAGCCTTATTGTTAACCCTTTCGCTGCTGCTCTGTCAGCGCGCATTCGCCGACTGCGCCACCACCAACGGCACCGTCACCTTACCGGGGAGCAGCTCTTTCGTGGTCTACAATGGGCAGATCAACGCCCAGGGCACCGCCGGCCTCAACTGCACCGGCCTCGGCCTCAATTTGCTCACGCAAAACACCGTCACGGTCAAGATCGCCTCCACCACCAACAATATGGCGGTTGCCAACACCGACGGTTCCGGCGATAAAATCGCTTACCTGATCTACCCCGACGCCAACTACCAATATCCTTACAGCATCGGCCAAACCATCGACTACAGCTCGCTGAACCTGCTGTCGCTGATCCTGATTTCCTCCAACGTCAACTTTCCGCTGTATATCAAAACCACCGCCGGCGCCAACGTGCGCGCAGGCACCTATACCGACAGCATCAACCTGATCTGGAATTACCATATTTGCGGCCTGGGCGTGCTCGGCCTGTGCGTTTGGTGGGACGGCGTCGACAAACCCAGCACGGTCAGCGTCAGCGTCACCATCACCAAAGACTGCCTGATCGGCACCGCGCCCAACGTCAACTTCGGCAGCATGGCGTTGGTCGGGCAGTTCAATCCTGTCAATCAGAGCATCACCCTGACCTGCACCAAAACTGAGGGATACAACACCTATTTCACCAACGGCAATAACCCGGTTTCCGGTTGGCGACGCATGAAAAGCGGTACCAGTAATTTCATGCAGTACCAGATTTACTTGCCTAATACGACGACCGTTTGGGATAGCACCAACAAACAGAGCGGCGCCGGCACCGGCCTGGCGCAAAGCATCCCGTATAAGGCGGCGGTCAATGCGGCGCAGACGGAAGTGGCGGTCGGCAGCTATCAGGACACGCTCAGTTTTGTGGTGGAGTACTAGGCGTTGTGTTTTGCCGGCGTGGAAATTGTTTCCAAAATGTAATTTTTATGTGGCATTTTTTGCTCATTTGGCTATGCTCTTACCAATGGCCAAACTGGTCTAACCTCCTACCACACCATTGAGCAAGGAGTTCCCATGAGCAAAACCGTCGTAAAAATTGGCAGCTTCGAGGTCGATGACGCGCATCTTCACGCCGGCGCCGACCGCACCGGCACCCTGAGCATTCCCTGCAAGTCCGATCCGGATCTGTGCATGCAGCTGGACGGCTGGGATGAACATACCAGCATCCCGGCCATCCTCGACGGCAAACAGTCGCTGCTGTACAAGCAACACTACGATCGGCAAGCGGACGCCTGGGTGATGCGGCTGGCATGAAAATGCATCAGAACTGCTGACGACGCGCTGTTTTCATCGGAAACAGCGCGTTTTTTTATGCGATGGCGATGCCGCGGCCGGCAAAGAAAGGGGCGAAGCGGCTGAGCGGCAGGTGCACCCGCTCCCGCGTCGCCGGGCTGTCGCCCGAAGGATTGTGGAAGGTCACGCTTTGCGCATCGGCGGCGGTGATCAGCACCAGATGCCCGCCCCGCTGCGGCGGCGTACTCTCCGGCCGGCGAATGGAGGGATGCACCGAGGCGATAAAGTAGCGGCATTCATGAAGCAGCGCCGGCACCTCGGCGGCCTCTAGCCCCACCTTCACCTCCGCTTGCAGCGCGAACTGCTCGCGCACATACTCGACGAACGGCGCATAAATCAGCCCCTTTATCCGCTCACCTTCGCGTACATAGGCGCCGTAGGGCAGGCTGCGGCGCGCCAGCTCCAGCAGCGGCGGCGCTTCGCCGTCGCGGTGGCCCAGCACCATTTTCAGGCAGGCCATGCCGCACACGTGGTTGGCCCACTCGACGTACTCTGCCCGATCGCGGGCGCCGCTGCGCGCCCAATTTTCGTCTTGCGCCAGCGTCGCGCGGCCGGCGATCAGATCGGCGGCCAGCTCCGGGCTCGCCCACTGGCACTCGTAGGGAACGGCGCGCATAAGATTAAAATTTGTCGACGACGTTGAAATTCATCAGCACCAGCGTCATGTCCGGCGAGAACAGGTCATACTCTTCGAAGAAGCGCTGCAGCTCTTTGCGCCAGTGCGCCAGCGAGCGATCGCCCTCGCCTTCGGCAAAGGCGTGCGCTTCATCAACCTGATCGTAAGTTTTCATTTCCACCGCGGTCAACTCGACTGCGCAAACCGGCTCACCCTTGCCGTCCACCACCAGGAACAGATCGCCGGCCTGTGGGATCCCTTCGCCGTCCAGGTTAGAACAGGTGGCCGTTTTGGTGCCATTGAGGATCAATTGCACGACTTCATCGGCCTGCTGCTCGGTATCGCCGAACGCCCAGCGCTCAAGGTGCTCGTATTTCTGTGGAATTGCCGTCGCCATGATTATACCTTTAGGAAAAATGCATCAATGCAGACAGGATAGTACAACGTATTGCCGGCCGTCTGCATCCGTCGCAAGCGCGACTGCGCGTTTTGCCAGCGCCACTTTTACGCGTTTTTACCTTTCTTCGCTGTGCCTGCCGCGCTGCCGGGCGCATACTGTGAACATTATTCACCCAATGGCGACTGCCAGGCGGTAACATGCAGCAAAATGACATCGATGCTGACGATACCTTCAGCGATTTACTCAACGGCGTCGCGTTAGTGACGCTTGTCCTCATCACCCTCGCCGGCGGGTGGTATTTCAGCTAAAAGGGGCGCAACGTGGCAACAAAACGCATGGGCAACAAGCTCAGTAAAATGGTCGTGGTGCTGCTGCTGATCTGCCTGGCTTTGCTGCTGTTGCGTTGGGCGGCGATCGCCTTCGGTTAATGCCGCGAGACGACGCCGGCCGAACGCCGGCGCCCTGTTCATCGCCGCCGTGGCGCGGTCGGCTCCAGCAACTCCTGCAAATAGGCCAAACGCGCCTCCCCCTGAAGCAACCAGCGGCGACACAGCCAATGCTGCGTTTCACCCGTGCGGCTCAGGCGGTAGTACTCCGCCAAGGTTACGACCCAGTTCATGATGTTTTCTCCTGCTTTTCGACACCGTCAGTATTGAGCGTAAAAACCAGAAGAAATACTGATGGCTTGTTTTTTATGCTTCCTGTTTTAGGCGGCGGGTAGCGAAGCCGCAGTTCAGCTGTTACATTGGGCAAAAATCAACCCACCGAGGTGTAGACCATGACGTTCTCGGAACAGGAGATTAAACCCGTATGGGATGAGGTCGCACGCCTGATCGGCGACGGCGTGATGCAGCTGCGCCATCGCGGTGAAGCGCTGTCGGTGGAAACGCTGGAAAAACATCTGGCGCGGCAGTTGGCGGACAGCAACGATATCGAACGGCGCATCCTACTCGGCGCCGCCATCAACATGCTGAAAGGCGGAAAATGAATCGCCAACCGAAAAGGTTGGCGATTCGACAGAAGCCCGAGGTATGCAAGCCCGGCCTTCTGCGCGCTACTATGTCACGCTAATATGACGTAATTAATAGGAATTGTCGGGTTTTTGCCCAAAACGCCCTATTTTTGTTGCCTGCATTACGCCAACACGAAATCGCCGGCATCCAGCGGCTGCCCCACCACTTTCACCAGGAAGTCGTTGCCGTCAAAGGCGCCGCCCAGGTTGATCGCCACATCGCTGACGTGATTTTGCTCATCGTAGCTCAGCTTCGCCTCGCCCGCCTTGCCGCTGAACTGATCGACGAAGCGGATGCCGTCGGCGCTGCCGGTGTTGAACAGCGTCAGATCGATCTTGTCCTCGCCGCGCACGAAGTCGCGGATCCAATCCGGCGCCGCCGCCGTCGAGTCATCCGCCGCAAAGTAGACGAAGGTGTCCTTGCCGGCACCGCCCCACAGCTGATCCGCCCCTTTGCCGCCGTACAGCACGTCATCGCCCGCGCCGCCCTTGAGCACGTTATCGGCGGCGTTCCCGACCAGCACATCGTTACCCGACCCGCCGATGGCATTTTCAATCGTCACGCCTGCGGCGATAGACACATTGCCTTTCAGGCCACCAACGTCCGAGAACGCCTTTTCATTCAGGTTGATACGCTGATTTTGACCGAAGCCGGAGAAGTCGAAGGTGTCGTTGCCGCCGGCATCCCAAGCGGTGAAAATTATCTTGTCCTGCGCGCCGGTGGCGGTGAGGAAGTCGCGATCGGTGTTGGAATTGAATCCGTAAACCGTATCGCCGGTGCGGGTGTTCATGTTGGCACCGTAGAAATGCTGGATCGCCGTGATGTCGTTGAGCAACGGCCCGGAAGAGTACGCGCCTTTAAAGTCCTGCCCGGTGTTACTTTCGCTGAAATAGCTCATCAGGCTGTGCGCGCGGCTGTCCTCAAAGTAGGTCGCGTCTTTAGCGTAGGTGATGCTGACGCCCGGCGCGGCGTTATAGTCGCCCGGATGCTGCAACCCCAGCGCATGGCCGATTTCATGGGTGAAGGTCTGGCGACCGTACTCGTTCTCATGGATCTGGTTGTTGACGAAGGTATGGTTCTTGGCGTTATACCAGGTTTGCCCGGCGACCGAAGGCGAGGTGTCCGGGTTATACGCAAAGGCATAGGAGCCGCGCGAGCTGTAGTCGAACAGGCCGAATTTGATGTTGGCAGCGGCGGTGTTGCTGGTTTCGGTGAAGGTGATGTTAGCCACGTCTGACCATGACTGCAGCGACAGTTTAGCCTGCTCGCGCTGTTCGGCGTTAAAGCTGCTGAAGCCGCTGATGCCCATGCTCGACATGTTGCCCGGCGCCTTTTCCCAGAAGCTGTAGGTCAGAGAGACCGGCGTGTCGGTCACGCCCTTGTCGTGCCAACTGCGATCGCCGCGCACCAGCTCCAGGCCGGCGTTTTCGAACGTTTTCGACGGATGAAGCACGGTAATGGTGTCGTCTTCATCGGGTTTATAAGCGCCCAACAGGGCTAATACGCCTTCGGCCTTAACGGAAGCATTGCTTGATGACATAACCTTATCTCCATATTCGTCAATTCAATCGGGGGGATGCCCCAACTGGCGGATTGCCTGAACGGCAGCGGCCCGGTGTTGAATCAATACGGGGATATCGGTAATGCGGTGGCGCCTTCCCTCGGCACTCTGAATGAGAACGATAATCCCTTAAGAGAAAAGAATAGACACATTTTCGTCGAGTACAGAATTTTCTCAGATAAAGTCCGACTATGCATTTGCGCCATACGAATGATTTTCAAGATAATCATCAGCATTATCACGATGAGCGGAAAAAAGCATAAAAAAACCGGGGCAATCCAACCCCGGTTATCCATAAGAAACTCTGGACTCAGACTAACCAACCGAGCAACAGCGTCGCGCCAATGACCGTGGAAGCGCCGCCAATGCGCGTGGCGATTTGGGCGAATGGCATCAGCCCCATACGGTTCGACGCCGACAGGATCGCCACATCGCCGGTGCCGCCCAGGCCACTGTGACAACAGGTGACGATTGCCGCCTCCACCGGGAACATCTTCAGGTAAGGCGCAATCAGGAAACTGACCAGCCCCATCGACAGCACCACCGAGCCGCAGACCACCACATAACCGACCGAGAACACTGCCACCACGCTTTCCAGCGGCACGTACAGCATGCCCAGACCGATCATCAGCGGCCACACCAGCGCCGTGGAGACGAACTTGTAGAAACTGTGCGCGCCGGTTTCCATCGAGGCCGGGATCACCCGGCAGTACTTGCACAGCACCGCGAACAGGATCATCAGCACCGGGCCGGGAATATGCACGATGTGTTCGAACAGGCCGCCGACGATAAAGAAGGCGCAGATCACCAGCAGCCCGCCGCCCATCAGTTGGAAATCGACGTTGCCGCTTTGCTCCTTGATGGCGAACATCGCGTTCTCCTGCGCCGAACGGATCAGCATGCCGTCGCCGCTCAGCGTCTTGCGCTGCATGCCGATACGCGCCAACACCCCGGCGGTCACGATGGCGAAGATGTTACCCAGCACCGCCGCCGGCGCCAGCTGCGCGACGTAGACGTCCGGCGTCGAGCCCAGGATCGCCGAATAGGCCAGCGACAGCGGTAAAATCCCCTCGCCGATGCCGCCACCGATGATTGGCACGATGATGAAGAAGAAGGTGTGATAGAAGGTAAAGCCGAACAGCTTGCCCACCAGCAGCCCGGTGATCACCGCCGTGATCGTACCCACCACCAGCGGCACGAACATGCGAATCATCCCCTGGATCAGGATCACCCGGTTCATGCCGAGAATGCTGCCGACCACCAGACTGGCGATGACGAAATAAAGCAGGTTGGCGTCTTTCATCAGCAGATGGACGGTGCCCATAACGTTGGGCTGGAAGACATTGAAATAGACCAGCACCGAGGGCACCATCAAACACAGAATGGCCGGCCCGCCGATATCGCGCAGCACGGGAATGCTTTTTCCCAACTGAGCCAGCGCAAAGCCCAGCGTCATTATCACTGCCAGGCCGCCGATCATATTTTTCGGCAGGAAGTTGGCATAGGCGGAAATCGCCACGATGGCGCAAATCGTGATAAACAACGCGATCGGTACCGCGCCGATATCTATTTGACGAAGTTGATTAATTAATCCTGAGGATTCGGACGATGCCGTATTTTTATCACAGGCCAGTTCTGCATTTATCTGTTTCATTATTCACCCTGCTGACAAGCGTACAGTACGGTTAGATTCACCTGGCGCAACATCCCGCCATTGCCAAGCAAAAACAAATGATTACGAAAAATCCTATTGTGGATTTCGCTTTTTCTAATAAGAAATAAAACAGTAGACAGCCCTGAAGATATGATAAAAAATAAAAATGCAAAACTAAATTACACCGACGGAATTCAATATTGTGACCCTCCGCCAAGGTTGGTTTTAATTAATTATCGTCAGCATTTTGTAATTAAAGTAAGCAGGTTTAAATTCGCTGCTATGCTATAGGAGGGCGAAAAAGCCCCCTGTTTTATTAATAAAGAACCGGAAACGCAGTAGCTGAATCCGGTCAGCTTGATCCGAACCTTAATCCTGCGCGCGGCACCGCTCGGGAAAGAGGCATAATATGACTCATAAGGAAGTAGAATATGTCTTCACGCGCTGTTACCCCACAAACTCTCGCTCGCTACGGCATCCATCAGGCCGCCGATATCGTCTATAACCCCAGCTATGAATTGCTGTTCGCCGAAGAGACCCGCGCCGACCTGCCGCCGCTGGAACGCGGCACCCTCACCCAACTGGGTGCGGTCAACGTCGCGACCGGTGAGTTCACCGGCCGTTCGCCGAAGGACAAATACATCGTGCGCGACGACACCACGCGCGATACCGTCTGGTGGTCGGACAACGGCACCGGCAAGAACGACAACCAGCCGCTCTCGCCGGAAGTCTGGCAGCATCTGAAGACGCTGGTGGGCAACCAGCTCTCCGGCAAGCGTTTGTTCGTGGTGGACGCGTTCTGCGGCGCCAACGCCGACACGCGCCTGAAAGTGCGCTTCATTACCGAGGTGGCCTGGCAGGCGCACTTCGTGAAAAACATGTTTATTCGCCCGAGCGACGCCGAACTGGCGGACTTCGAGCCGGACTTCGTGGTAATGAACGGCGCCAAATGCACCAACCCGGACTGGCAGCAGCAAGGGCTGCACTCGGAAAACTTCGTCGCCTTCAACCTGACGGAACGCATGCAGCTGATCGGCGGCACCTGGTACGGCGGCGAAATGAAAAAAGGCCTGTTCTCGATCATGAACTACCTGCTGCCGCTGAAGGGCATCGCCTCGATGCACTGCTCGGCCAACGTGGGCGAGAAAGGCGACGTGGCGGTGTTCTTCGGCCTGTCCGGCACCGGCAAAACCACCCTCTCCACCGATCCGAAACGCCAGCTTATCGGCGATGACGAGCACGGCTGGGACGACGACGGCGTGTTCAACTTCGAAGGCGGCTGCTACGCCAAGACCATCAAGCTGTCGCCGCAGGCGGAGCCGGAAATCTATCAGGCGATCCGCCGCGATGCGCTGCTGGAAAACGTCACCGTGCTGGCCGACGGCAGCATCGACTTCGACGACGCCAGCAAAACCGAGAACACCCGCGTCTCCTATCCGATTTATCACATCGAGAACATCGTCAAACCGGTGTCCAAAGCCGGCCATGCGCGCAAGATCATCTTCCTGACCGCCGACGCCTTTGGCGTACTGCCGCCGGTATCGCGCCTGACGCCTGAGCAAACCCAGTACCACTTCCTGTCCGGCTTCACCGCCAAGCTGGCCGGCACCGAGCGCGGCATCACCGCCCCGACGCCGACCTTCTCCGCCTGCTTCGGCGCCGCTTTCCTGACGCTGCACCCGACGCAGTACGCCGAAGTGCTGGTGAAACGCATGGAGGCCGCCGGCGCCCAGGCTTACCTGGTCAACACCGGCTGGAACGGCAGCGGCAAACGTATTTCTATCAAAGATACGCGCGGCATTATCGACGCTATTCTGAATGGCGACATTGAGCAGGCCGAGACCTTCACGCTGCCGATCTTCGGGCTGGCAGTGCCGACCGCGCTGCCGGGCGTCGATCCGTCGATTCTCGATCCGCGCAAAACCTATGCCGACGAATCGCTGTGGCAGGAGAAGGCGCAGGATCTGGCGCAGCGCTTTATCGATAACTTCGCCAAATATACCGTCACCCCGACGGGCGAAAAACTGGTGAACGCCGGGCCGAAGCTGTAACGCAGACGTTTTGCATTCTGCTGTTTAAGGGCCGAACTTTCGGCCCTTTCTTGTTTTCATCCTTCCACCAGCAAACCCGGCATCACCAGGGCTACCGCCGCCTCGATGCGCTCGTCGATCGCGCTGCCCGGCGGCAACAGTCCCAGCGTCATCTGCCGTAGCGGTTCGGCGATGGTCATCGCCAACAGCAGGTCGCTGGTTTGCGCCCAGTCGCGCTCACGCAGCCACCCGCACTGCTGCTGGCGCTGCAGCCAGTCCGCCACCGTAGCCCGGCCGCGCTGAATACCGTTGCGCTGATAGCTGTCCAGCAGCGCCTCGCGCCCCGGAAACTCGCTTTGCAGCAGCCGAAACATCCCTACCGCCTCGGCGCTCAATACCTGCTGCGCGATGGCCTTCAGCCCCTTTTCCAACAGCGGCGCCACCGCCGCCCGTTGCCCGGCATCCTGGGCGAAGGCCGGCTGAAACGCCTCGGTCCAGCCGCTCACCGCCTGCGCGACCAGTTCGTCGCGATTGGCCGCAAAGCGATACAGGGTTTTTTTAGCCACCCCGGCGCGTTTCGCCACCGCGTCCACCGTTGCTGCGGCATAGCCGCCGTCGAGCAGCAACGCCAGCGTCGCTTGCGCCAGCGCGGCGCGCAGCGCCGTTTCCGGCGTGGCCGGCCGGCCGCGAGCGCGCGGCGGTTCTTCATTCGGGTTCGCCATATTTATTCCTCACAAGCATTGACAGACTCAGCATAGCGGCATAGTTTTATTTTGGAAACACAATTCGTTTCCAAAATAAAACAGGAACCCATTATGACACATCCCTCCTTGCTGGCGCCCTGGGGCGTTAACGATATCAACGAGTTGCTCAAACCTGAACCGCTGCGGCTGGAGATGGGGCTGAGTCGCAGCGCCGACGGCCTGCTGACCGTCGCGGTCCGTACCGATATGCACGGCTGCAAGGGGCGCATGCTGGACTGGTGGTTCACCTTCTTTGAGAACACGCAGCACATCAACTGGTGGCACCCACACGATCACGTCGAACATCGCGGCTGGGACCGCCATTGGAAAAAAGGGGAAAGCTACGTCGGCGCCAGCATCGAAGCGGTCGAATGGCTGGCGGAACTGCCGCCGATCGCGGCACGCCTCAAGTTTCACGCCGCCGAGGACTTCTTCGCGCCGCAGCCGCTGCGCCAGGCGCGTGATGCGCAGGCGCTCTCCGCCGCCGTGTGTGCGCGCATCGGCTTCGGCGATCAGGTGGCGTTGGATGACAACGGCGATCCCTGCGACGGCGAGATGCTGCATCTGGCGCGCGATACGCCGTACGGGTGCGTGCTGCGCAGCCGTTTCCTGCTGGGTAAAGCCTGCGCCAACGCCCACGACGAACTCTCGGACGACATCGGGTTTAACCTGATGCGCCACTGCTACAACGAGTTCAGCTATCTAGCACAGTTCCTGCCGTCGCTGTACTACGCCGAAAACGGCCGCGAGCCGGCGCCGTTACTCTGGTAAGCCACCGGCGGGGCCTGTTATTTTTTCGCGATGCCGCTATAGTGATTTTCATCGCCATTCCCGCGTTTATGACGGAGAACTCATGGAAAATCCAGGCTATAGCGGCGGCTGCCTGTGCGGACATATTCGCTTTCAGGTGCACGGCCTGCCCGGTAACCCACACAGCTGTTCCTGCGAATTTTGCCGGCGCCACTCCGGTGCACCGACGCTCTGCTGGGTCGAATTTCCGCGTCAGGCCGTCGAGTGGAACGGCCCGGGCGGCATGCCCACGCTCTACCGCTCTTCCCCCTATTCCAGCCGCGCCTTTTGCCCGCGCTGCGGCAGCACGCTGGGGGCGATCGACGACGAGCCGACGGTGGCGTTGAGCACCGGCAGCTTCGATCGGGCCGATCTGCCGGAGCTGCGCCCGGTCTCGCACGCGTTCGCCGATGTTTGCCCCGAATGGTGGCATATCGACGGCATGCGCTGAGCGCCTCACAGTTCCCGCTGAAATCAATTGATTGTTTTGTCGTATAAATTTAGAACTGACGAACAATAATTCAAATGTATGGGAACGGGGATGAATCAACAGACTCTCGACGCGCGCCGTTCGCGTCAGGCGTTGCTAGCCGGCTCGGTTGGCAACTTTATCGAATGGTATGAGTTCGGGGTGTACGGGTTCCTGGCTACCGTCATCGCCGCCAATTTTTTCACGCTGCAGGGTGAAAATGAAGTCACCAGCCTGATCCTCACCTACGCCGCCTTCGCGCTGGCGTTTTTCTGCCGGCCGATCGGCGCGGTGATCTTCGGCCGCATCGGCGATCGCATCGGCCGTCGCCCGACGCTGATTGCGGTTCTGTTGTTGATGACGCTGGCCACCGCACTGATCGGCGTCATGCCGACCTATGCCTCGATCGGCGTCGCCGCCCCGCTGCTGCTGACGCTGCTGCGCATGTTTCAGGGGCTGTTCGCCGGCGGCGAATTCGGCGGCGCCGTATCACTGATGACCGAATTCGCCCCGAAGGGCAAACGCGGGCTGTTCGGCGCCTGGCAATCGTTGACCGTCGCGCTCGGCCTGCTGGCCGGGGCCGGGCTGGTGGCGCTGCTGGCCGCGCTGCTCAGCGTGCAGCAGCTGCATGACTGGGGCTGGCGCATTCCCTTCCTGCTGGCGCTGCCGATGGGCGCTGTGGCGCTGTGGCTGCGGCTCAAGCTCGAAGAGACGCCCACGTTTACCCAGGCGCAACAGGCCGCGGAACACAGCGCCGCACCGCAGGAGGCGAGCTTGGGCGGCGTGGCGAAAACCATATTGATCGGCATCGGCCGCATGATGGGCTGGTCGGCCGCCGGCTATACCTTCCTGGTGGTGATGCCTTCCTATTTGCAAACCTCGTTGCACGCCACCTTCCAGCAGGCGCTGGTGGCGACGGTGCTGGCCAACGTCGGCTTCGCCCTGACCATTCTGCCGGCGGGCATCATCAGCGACAAACTGGGGCGTAAAACGGTGATGCTGACGGCGGTGGCGGCGGTGATCCTGTTCACCTTCCCGCTGCTGCACCTGTTGCAGGATGCGCAGAGTTCACTGTGGGCCAAAGGGCTGGCAGTGATGGTCGCCGGCGCCGTAGTCGGCCTGCTGGCCGGCCCCGGCCCGGCGATGCTGGCGGAAATGTTCCCGACCCGGGTGCGTTATACCGGCTTGGGGCTGGCTTACTCGCTGTCCAATGCGGTGTTTTCCGGCTCGGCCGGGCTGATTATCACCGGCCTCATCAAACAGACCGGCAATATCGACATTCCCGCCTACTACGTGGTCGCCACCTCGGTGGTCAGCCTGTTTGCGCTGATGACGCTGCGCCGTGACGATCATCTGCGCTCGCTTAACGAACGTTAATCCTCCGGGGGCACATCGCCCCCTTGCCAACTCGTGACCTCGATCACAAGGCAAAAATGTTAACGTTAACTTTTGTGATTAACATCTCATGCGTGATATCTGGCCGCTTCATCCCTTCGCGAGTTAACGTTAACAATAGAGCTAACTTCACTCACCGGGGCCCTACCCATGAACCGCGAAACTAAAAAATATTACGTGCTGCTCAGCGGCCTGCTGTTCTTCTTTTTCTTCACCTGGTCTTCCAGCTTTTCGCTGATCTCGCTGTGGCTGAATCAGAAGATCGGCCTGAAAGGCGCCGAGACCGGCCTGATCTTCTCCGCTATCTCGTTGGTGGCGCTGTGCGCCCAGCCGCTGTACGGGTTTATTCAGGATAAACTTGGTCTGCGCAAACACCTGCTGCAGTTTCTCGGCGTGATGCTGCTGCTGACCGGCCCGTTCTTTATCTACGTTTACGCCCCGCTGCTGGCGAGCAGCCTGCCGCTCGGCGCTTTGGTCGGCGGGGTGTTCATCGGCGCGACCTTCTTCGCCGGTATCGGCGCGCTGGAATCTTATACCGAGCGAGTCAGCCGCATCAGCGGTTTCGAATTCGGCCGCGCCCGCATGTGGGGCTCGCTCGGCTGGGCCAGCGCCACCTTTGTGGCCGGTTTTATCTTCAATATCAATCCGAACATCAATTTCTGGCTGGCCTCCGCCGCCGCCGTGGTGTTCCTGGTGCTGCTCAGCCAGGTACGCGAGCTGAAGCCGAACGCCATGGCCGGCCTGGCGTTCGGCAAACCGGAAAACCTGCGGCTGCAGGACGCGCTTGCGCTGCTGCGCATGCCCGGCTTCTGGGCACTGGTGGTGTTTGTGCTGGGGATCAGCGTATACAACGTTTTCGATCAGCAATTTTCGGTCTACTTCGCTTCACAGTTCGCTTCTCGCGCACAGGGCAACGAGATGTACGGTTTTCTCAACTCGCTGCAGGTCTTCCTCGAGGCCGGCGGCATGTTCCTGGCGCCGCTGCTGGTGAACCGCATCGGCGCCAAACAGGGGCTGTTGCTGGCCGGTGGCGTGATGGCGCTTCGCATGTTCGGTTCCGGCTTAGTCAGCGGCGCCCTGATGATCTCCGCCATGAAACTGCTGCACGCCGTAGAATTGCCAATCCTGCTGATCGCTATCTTCAAATACATCGCGAGCCGCTTTGACAGCCGACTCTCCTCCACACTGTACCTGGTAGGCTTCCAGTTCATCACCCAGGTGATGGCCAGCTTCCTGTCGCCGCTGGCGGGCTACGGTTATGACCGCATCGGCTTTGCCGACACCTATCTGCTGATGGGCTGCGCGGTCGCCGCCACGACGCTTGTCTCCTGTTTCCTGCTGCGCGGCGAACGTTCCGCCAGCGTAGCCCCCTTTCAATCCGCCATTAAATCAAGTGAGTCTGTCCAATGAACACTGCCTTAGCTCAAGCCGACCATGCGGTCGAAGCCCTGCGTGCAGAGCGCCGAGACGATTACTACCCGCAGTTCCATCTCGCGCCGCCCGCCGGCTGGATCAACGATCCCAACGGCCTGATCTGTATTGACGGCGTCTATCATGCCTTCTTCCAGCATCACCCCTATAGCGAACACTGGGGCCCCATGCACTGGGGGCACGCGACCAGCCGCGACCTGATACGCTGGCAGCATCAGCCCATCGCCCTGGCACCCGATGCGCCCTATGACAAAGACGGTTGCTTTTCCGGCTGCGCCATAGATGACAACGGTGTGCTGACGCTGATTTACACCGGCCACGTGTGGCTGGGCGAACCCGGTGACGACAGCCAGGTGCGGGAAGTGCAATGTCTGGCCACCAGCGAAGACGGCATACGCTTCATCAAACACGGGCCGGTACTGGCCCCGCCGGACGGCATTCAGCATTTTCGCGATCCGAAAGTCTGGTGCGAAAACGGCGAATGGTGGCTGGTGGTCGGCGCCAAAGAGAACGGCCTGGGCCAGGTGCGCCTGTACCGCTCTGCCGACCTGCGCGCCTGGCGCTTCGATCGGGTGCTGGCCGGCGCGCAAACGGCGCATCAGGGTTATATGTGGGAATGCCCGGATTTCTTCCCGCTGGGGGAGCAACACCTGCTGCTGTTTTCGCCGCAGGGGGTGGCGGCGCAGGGCTACCGCTATCGCAATCGCTTCCAGAGCGGCTATCTGCTCGGCCACTGGCGGCCGGACGGCGACTTTACGGTGACCCAGCCCTTCTGTGAGCTGGATGCCGGCCACGATTTCTATGCGCCGCAAACCTTCACCGCCGCCGACGGCCGTCGGCTGCTGTTTGCCTGGATGGATATGTGGGAATCCCCAATGCCCAGCAAAGCGCATCGCTGGGCCGGCGCCCTCACCCTGCCGCGCGAACTGGCGCTGGCCGCCGACGGCAGCGTCCGCATGAACCCGGCGCGTGAACTGGCGGCGCTGCGCCGAGAGCCACACACGTTTTTGGCGCAGACGCTGACCAATCAGCATCTGCCGCTGACGAACGACGTGCAGGAACTCACCCTGACGTTGAGGCCGGCCGACAACGACGCCGAGCGTTACGGGCTGGCTATCGGGAGTGCGGCGCGCCTGTTTGTCGACAATCAGGCGCACCGACTGGTGCTGGAGCGTTTTCATGAAAACCCCGCCCTGTGCACCTGCCGCAGTGTGCCGCTGCCGGAGGGTGACATCCTGTCGCTGCGGATCTTTATCGATCGCTCATCGCTGGAAATCTTCGTGAATCAGGGAGAGGCCTGCCTGACCAGCCGCATCTATCCGACGGCGGGCGATCGCCGTCTCAGCCTGTTCGCCGAAGGCGGCCGGGCGCAGTTCGAGTCAATCGAGGGATGGCAGTTGGCGAGCATCTGGGGGTAATGGGAATGAGCGCCGGGCGCGCAGCGGCGCGCCCGGTGTGGCTACAGCGAACCACGCTCCAACAGCGGGCAAGGCACTTTCACCGTATCACGCTGTTCCCGCCGCTCAATCACATGCAGCGCCGCAAGACGGCCCAACTCGTAATGCGGCAGCTGCACCGTCGTCAATGCCGGCAGGAACAGCTCACCGGTGCCGACCATATTGTCGTAGCCCAGCACCGCCACCTGTTGCGGTATCCGCCATCCTTGCGCCAGCAATATCTGATACACCAGAAACGCTATCCGATCGTTTCCGCACACCACGACATCGCAATCGCGCCGTCCTGCAGAGAAATGCCGCTCCAGCAACGCGACGCAGTCGCGATAGCTTTGATCGCCGCCGCTCAGATCGAGATGATACTGCTGCAGCTGTTCAACATCGCGCCCCGCTTCGCGCCAGGCGCGTTCCAGACCGCGGCGGCGCAGGCCCGCCGCCAGCGTATCCGCCGGTAAATGAATGCACAATGGCGCGCGATAGCCTTTGGCGATCAGCGTGCGCGTGGCGTCATACTGCCCTTGCTCATCATCAGGAATGTAGCTGGCGATCGAATGCGCCGGGCTGACGCAGTTGGCCAACACCAGCTTTTTGTCCAGCAGTTTGGCCGGTAGCGTCACCTCACGCAGCCCCATCGTGGTGAATATCACCCCATCCGGTCGATGCGCCAACAGCAGATCGACGGTCTGTTCGGCGTTGTCGTCGGCAAACAGGTTGACGACGAAGCTGTTCCAGCCGCGCTCGCGCGCGGTTTTCTCAATCGACAGGATCATTTCCACCGAGAACGGCGTTGTGGCGGTGTCCAGCGCCAGCACGCCGAGCGTCTGTACGCGATTTCCATCACCGCGAATACGCCGCGCCGACAGATCCGGCACGTAGTCCAACTCGTCGATAGCCTGTTTGACGCGGTGATAAGTTTCCGGCCGCAGCTTGCCGGGTTCATTGATGGCGCGGGACACCGTCATCAACGAGACTCCGGCAAGTTTTGCGACGTCTTTCAGCGAAGCCATGCGCCCTTCTTTATGATTAATGGGGAAAAGTGAATAATCCCATAACCGGGCGCAGGACTCTACTCTGCGTTAGCAGGCTGTGATGTTCGCCCACAGGATCGCGCCGTCGGCCGTCAGCGGCGCCACTTCGCCGCCCGCCGCCGTCCACCAGACACCCTCGCGCGCCCGCAGTTCTCCGCCCTCCGGCAGCGACCAAACGCCGCTCAGCACATACAGCACGCCCGCCCGGTTGGGTGACAGGGTGACGGGCACCGTGCTGCGCAGCACCTCGGCCGCCTGCCGGCCGCGGCGTGTCATGATGTTGAAATCCTGACTGGCGCCACCCAGCAGCGTCGCTTCCAGCGCCACGTCGCCGGAAAAGGCGAACGGCTCCCCGATACGCGCCAACTGATGGTCGATATGCCCGGCGCTGAACAGCCGCACGCCGTCGCCTTCCAGTAACGTTATCGAACGATCGATGCCCGCAAAGGCGGAAAACGGCCCATCCTGCGCGATGGTGGCGATACTGGCGCGCCAGTCGAAATCCGGCTCGCCCGGCGGCCAGCTGACGATTTCACGGGTTTCCCCACCGCCGTTGCGCCACGGGCTGACCGGCAGCGCGGCGAAGTTAAAACGGGTCAGGCTCATTACGCCTCCTGCTGAAAGGTTTTCAGCACCTGCAGGAACTCTGCGCTGCTCTGCTGTTGCAGCGCGTGCCGCCCCTGCTCGATCACCTGCCGGCCACCGACGAACACGTCGCGAATTTGCTCCTTGCCGCCGGCGAACAGCCAGCGATTGAGGATCGAGGCGTCCGGCGCCGCCGCCAGATACGGATCGTCGCCGTCCAGCACCAGCCAGTCGGCGCGATAGCCGCTCTGCAGCCGACCGATCGGCGCGCCGCACGCCTGCGCACCGCCCTGCAGCGCCTGCAGGTACAGCACATCGCCCACCGCCGACTGTTCCGGTGTCGTCAGGCGATTGCGACGCTGATCGCGCAGCCGCTGGCCGTATTCAAACCAGCGCAGCTCTTCCACCACGTTGAGCGAAACGTGGCTGTCGGAACCGATGCCCCAGCGCCCCTGCTGCTGCAGGTAAGCGTCGCCAGGGAAAATGCCGTCGCCGAGGTTGGCTTCGGTGGTCAGGCACAGGCCGGCCACCGCGCGGCTGCGCGCCAGCGCTTCCAGCTCGTCGCGATCCAGATGGGTGGCGTGCACCAGACACCAGCGCTGATCGACCGGCAGGTGGTCATACAGCCAGGCCACCGGGCGCTGTCCGCTCCACGCCAGACAGTCGTTCACCTCTTTTTGCTGCTCGGCGATATGAATATGCACCGGCAAGGTGCGATCCGACGCGGCCAAAATCTGCTGCATCTGCCCCAGCTCCACCGCACGCAGCGAGTGGAAGCACAGCCCCTGGTTCTGCAACGGGCGATCCGCCAGCTGACGGGCAATCACCTGCTGCTGATGCAGATAGCTTTCGGCATCCTGGATAAACCGTTTCTGCCCCGGCTGGGCCGGCTGGGCGCCAAAACCGGCGTAGCTGTACAGCACTGGCAGCATAGTCATGCCGATGCCGGCCTGATGCGCGGCCTCGCTGAGGCGGCCGGTCATCTCACCGCGATCGGCGTAAGGCTTGCCGTCGGCGTCGTGATGCAGGTAGTGGAATTCGGCCACCTGGGTATATCCGCCCTTGAGCATTTCGATATACAGTTGACGGGCGACTACCTCCACCTGCTCCGGCGTCAGGCGCTGCACCAGGCGGTACATCAGATCGCGCCAGGTCCAGAAGCTGTCCTGCGGGTTGCCCGCCACTTCCGCCAACCCGGCCATCGCGCGCTGAAAGGCGTGGGAGTGCAGGTTCGGCATGCCCGGCACCGCATCGCCATGCAGCCGAATGCAGCCTTGCGGCTCAGCGTTGGCGGTAACTTGAGTCAGATAACCTTGCGCATCGACGTCCAGCCGGACGTTATGCGCCCAGCCCTCAGGGAGCAAAGCGCGTGGGGCAAAATAAGCAGGCATGGCAGTATTCCACGGTTGATGTAACGGCGAATGAGGCGCGGCGATGGCGCGCATTCAGGAATTTTTGGCGGTCGCCGGCAAGTTTCTGGCGCGACGGCCACTAGTTGTATATACATATACATACGCCGACATCAACAGTAAACTGGTGTTATTATTTTTTTATTTGACGAGGTTAACGTCGTGGCTGAACAACAGACCGTGTTACAACTGGCGGCTGCAATGAGCGATGCCCCCGCCCCGATCTACCAACGGGTCAAACAGGCGATCGTGAATCAAATTCGTGCGGGGCATTGGCAACCGCACCAGCGCGTGCCCTCCGAAAGTGAACTGGTGGCGGAACTGGGCGTCAGCCGCATGACCATCAACCGCGCGTTGCGCGAGCTGACCAGCGAAGGTTTTTTGATCCGCATGCAGGGCGTCGGCACCTTCGTCGCCGAAGCCAAGGCGCATACCGCGCTGCTGGAAGTGCACAACATCGCCGATGAGATCGCCGCGCGCGGTCATCGCCACAGCAGCAAGATCCTCGAGCTGAAGGCCCGCCCGGCCAGCGAGGAAGAGGCGACGGCGCTGGGCATTCAACCCGGCCAACGGCTGTTCTACTCGCAGATCGTGCATTACGAAAATGACGTGCCGGTGCAGGTGGAAGACCGCTGCGTCAACCCGCTGGTGGCGCCGGATTACCTGAAGCAGGATTTCGACCGCGTCACGCCTTACACCTATCTGACGCAGGCCGCGCCGCTGACCGCCGGCGAACACATCGTCGAAGCGGTGATCCCCACCCGGCGCGAAAGCGAGCTGCTGCAGCTGGAAGACCACGAACCCGGCCTGCTGATCCACCGCCGCACCTGGTCCGGCAAAACCGTGGTGACCTCGGCCAGGCTGCTGTACCCCGGCAGCCGTTATCAACTGTTCGGCCGCTTCACCAGCGAAGTCTGATCCCCGGCGGGCGCGCCCTGCGCCCGCATCTCCGCTGTCGATCACATCCTGATAACAAAATCTCTCCCGCCTCTTGTGACATCCCGGTGAATGCGTTAGGTTGTTTTTAATTGTATATACAACCATGTGGGAGCTGCGGCTCCGGCGGAGGAAAGCAATGACGTCTGAGATTCACTGTGACAGCCTGTGGCACGGCGCCGATATCGTCACCATGCGCGACGGCAACTATCACACCCTGACCGACGGCGCGATCGCCGTACGCGACGGCAAGATCGTCTGGATTGGCGAACATGCAGCGCTGCCGCCCGGCCTGATCGCGGACGAAACGGTGAAATTCGATGGCGGCATCATCACCCCCGGCTTTGTTGATTGCCACACGCACCTGGTGTTCGGCGGCAACCGCAGCGGCGAGTTCGAACAGCGACTGAACGGCGTGAGCTATGCCGACATCGCCGCGCAGGGCGGCGGCATTATCTCCACCGTGAAAGCCACCCGCGAGGCCGACGAAGCGCTGCTGCTGGAGCAGGCGCTGTTCCGCCTGCGTCCGCTGCTGGCGGAAGGCGTCACCTGCGTGGAGATCAAATCCGGCTATGGCCTCAGCCCGGAAAGCGAGCTGAAAATGCTGCGGGTGGCGCGCAAGTTGGACGAGCTGCTGCCGGTCGAGGTGAAAACCACCTGTCTGGCGGCCCATGCGCTGCCGCCGGAATACGCAAACCGCGCCGACGACTACATCAATCTGGTCTGCGATACCATCATCCCTCAGGCCGCCGCCGCCGGCCTGGCGGATGCGGTTGACGCCTTCTGCGAACACCTGGCGTTCTCACCGGCGCAGGTGGAGCGAGTCTTCGCCGCCGCCGAAGCCGCCGGTTTGCCGGTCAAACTGCACGCCGAGCAACTCTCCGCCCTCGGCGGCAGCACGCTGGCGGCTCGCCATCACGCGCTCTCCGCCGACCATCTCGAATACGCCACCGAGCAAGATGCCCGCGCCATGGGCGACGCCGACACCGTGGCGGTGCTGCTGCCGGGCGCCTACTACCTGCTGCGCGAAACCCAGTGCCCGCCTGTAGAGCTGTTCCGCAAGCACCACGTGGCGATGGCGATCGCCAGCGACGCCAACCCTGGCACGTCGCCGGCGCTGTCGCTGCGTCTGATGATCAACATGGCCTGCACGCTGTTCCGCCTGACGCCGGAAGAAGCGCTGGCGGGCGTTACCACCCACGCTGCCAAAGCGCTGGGGCTGCAACACAGCCACGGCACGCTGGAAACCGGCAAGGTGGCGGACTTTGTTCACTGGCCGCTGTCGCGGCCGGCGGAACTGGCTTATTGGTTGGGCGGCCAGCTGCCCTGTACGGTGATTTTCCGAGGAGAAGTACGTCAATGACCATTCGCGATCCTTTTAGCTTCCAGACCGGCAGCCTGCCGCTGCTGATCAGCATCCCACACGCCGGCACGCAACTGACGCCGGCGGTCGAGGCCGGGCTGACCGACGATGCCCGCCCGCTGCCCGATACCGACTGGCACATTCCACAGCTGTACGACTTCGCCCGGGCGATGGGCGCCAGCGTACTGGTCGGCAACTATTCGCGCTTCGTCATCGACCTGAATCGCCCGGCGGACGACAAGCCGCTGTACACCACCGCCACCACCGGTCTGTATCCCGATGTGCTGTTCGACGGCCGCCCAAGCTTCCTGCCGGGCAAAGCGCCGACGGACGAAGAACGCGCCGGCTATCTGCAGCAAATTTGGCAACCTTATCATCAGCAGCTGCAGGACGAGTTGGCACGCCTCAAAGCGCGGCACGGCTATGCGCTGCTGTTCGACGCGCACTCCATCGCCTCGGTGATCCCGCGGCTGTTCGACGGCAAACTGCCGGATCTCAACCTCGGCACCAACGGCGGTGAAAGCTGCGCCCAGGCGCTGAGCGATCGGCTGGTCGCCTGCTGCGAGCAGCAACAGCAGTACACCCACGTGCTGAACGGCCGCTTCAAGGGCGGTTACATCACCCGCGCCTACGGCCAACCGCAGCAGCAACAGCATGCGATCCAGCTCGAGCTGGCGCAGGTCAACTACATGTCCGAACAGTATCCTTTCGCGTTCGAACCGCAGCGCGCCGCCTCGCTGCAGCGCCTGCTCAAGCAGATGATTGAAGGCCTGTTGGACAGCGCCGCCAGACTGAACTGATCCCCTTTACAGGCGCCGCCGGGCGCCTGTTCCTCTCCCTGTCCTTAACCGTAACGTCAGCCGCAATCTGCGCGCTATATCAAAGTTTCGCGTGATTCCCTACTGACTGGTCTAAACAGCGCACAAAACAGCGGCCGACGAAAAACGCGCTGCGCCACAATCAGCCGAAAAGCCCGCGCTCATCGTCAGCGCCGGGCGGCGTGTGGCCGAGCTGGCCCGTTTCGAACCATCACTCTGGAGGCCCTATGTCTGTAACACCGTTAAACTGGCGCGCTGCCGGCGCCCTCGCCGAACAATTGCTGGCCGGCTGGCAACGGCGTGGCGAACCCGGCGGCGCCATCACCCTGTTTGACGCCGAACAACTCCGCGCCACCGCCAGTGCCGGCTTGGCCGATCTGGCGCAGAATACCCCCTTCACCGCCGACAGCGTGGTGCGCTACGCCTCAGTGACCAAGCACATCTTCGCCGCGCTGGCGCTGAACGCCACCGATCGCGCCATTCGACTCGAACAACGCCTGGGCGAACTGCTGCCCACCCTGCAGCCCGCGTTGGCGGACGTTACCGTCGGCCAGGCGCTGGACATGACCGGCGGTCTGCCTGACGTGCGCGAGACGCTCGGTCTGCTGGGCATATCGCTGCATGCCGTCAGCGAGGCGCAACCGGTGATGCAGTTTGTCGAGGGGCTGGAAAGATTGAACTATGAAGCCGGCAGCGAGATCGCCTACAGCAATACCGGCTATCGGCTGCTGGAGGCCGCGCTGCGCAGCAAAGGGTATGATTTCGACCAACTGGTGCAACAGCACATCGCCCGGCCGCTGCAGGTGCAGATGCAAGCGCCGGAAAGCTGGTTCGACGTGGTGCCAGGGTTGGTGCCGGGTTACTGGCGTGCGGCGCGGGGCTGGCAACACGCCAGTGCCGGTCTGCACCTTTCCGCCTCCGGCAGCCTGACCGGCAGCCTCAACGCCCTCACCCGCTGGCTGCAAACGCTGCTGGCCGACCAGGGCCCCGGCCAGGGCGTGCTGGCGCAACTCGGCGCACCGCGCCGCCTCAATCAGGGTCAGCTCAGCGCCTATGGACTGGGGCTGGCGCGCACGCCGCTAGGCCGCCGCCGCTTGCTCGGCCACGGTGGTTCCCACGCCGGTTACAAAACCTATTTCCTGCTGGCGCCCGATCGCCAGGTCGGCGTTGCGCTGGTGGCCAACCGCGAAGACTGCGACAGTTTCGGGATGGCTTTGCAGGTGATGGCAGCGCTGCTGGGCGAACCTTTGCCGCAGCGCAGCACGGCGATCCCCGACGGTCTCTACGCCACGCTGGCGGAGCCGCACTGGCTGGAGGTCAAAGACGGCAACCTGGCCTATCTGGGCAGCGATGAACCGCTGTATCAGGGCGAAGACGGCTACGCGGTGTCGCTGTCCGCCCATATGCCAATCAAATTGAAGTGGACCGGCGAAGCGGTCGAGGGCGAAGTCGGGCATGTGGCGCGCCGTTTCCTGCCGGTCACGGCCAACGGCGACTGCCTGAAGCATGTGCAGGGGTTGTGGTATCACCCGCACTATCGCACCGCCTTTGAAATTCGTGGCAATCGGGTGCATATTGGCGTCGGCCCGGCGGCGCAGACCGGCACGCTCAGCCCGCTCGGCCAGGGCCGCATGCTGGTGGAGTGCCAGGACGGCCCATGGTTGAAACGCTTTTGCCTCTATTTCCGCGGTTACAACGTGGATCTCATCGCCAACCGCAGCCGGATGCTGACCTTCCGCCGCAGCACCGTCGGCCGCGACTGACGCTCAGCGTGCGCTGCCGGTTCTGACCGCCAGCAGCGCATCCGCCAGCCGCCGCTTGTCGGCGGCGCTGAGATTCACCTGATCCACAGACGCCATAAACGCCGCCCGATCCGCCTCGCCGAGCGGGCCGGTACGCAGTCGCTCCGCCAGCCGTTGCAATATCTGGCTGCTCAGCTGCGCGATCTGTGGGCGCACCTGCGCCAACGGGCGCGGCTGCCAGCCGGGCTCCGGGCTCGCCAGCCAGTCGGCGCGATAGCGGTACTGAATCGCCTTGGCGGCGTCCATCTGCGCGGCGATAAAAGGCCGCACCGACGCCGGCTCCAGCCCCAAACGCCCCGCCTCCGCCTGCGCGCTGGCCAACACCTTCGCCTCCTGCGCCAGGTCTTCGATCGGCAAATGCTGCTGCGCCTTGTAACCGGCAACGTCTTTCATCAACGACAGCCGTTGGTTCACCAGTTCGCCGATGGCGGCAGCGCCGTCTGCCAACGCTGGAAAACTGGTCAAACAGCAGGCTATCAATAACGCCCTGAACATGGCGCCTCCCTTATGATGCAGTGAAAAGGTCAGGCGCCAAGTTCACCACGTCAGCCCCGCGCCGGCAAATAAAAAAGGCCCCGCCGCAGCGAGGCCCGATGAGACCCAACCGGCGTTAGTCGAACACGCCGTTGATGACGGAGGCCACAATCGCGGTGCTGAGTGCGACCAGCACCAGATCGTCGCCGGCGATACGCCACTCATAACCCGGGTACTGCGGCAACTCACGCAGCATCGAGTAAGGCACCACTTTTTTGGCGATGCCCGGCGGCAGCGGTTTACCACGCGCCAGATTCTTGGCGATGCCCGGTGGCAGCGAGCTATAGCCTGTCAGGCCGTAGTTGTGCGCCAGCGAACGGGCGCGGTCGCGCGAAAGGCTGACGGAGACCAGATTATCGTCGTTCCTATAGCCGCCTTTATCTTTATTGCCTTTGTTGCCGTGATTGCCGTTGTTGCCATGGTTACCGTTATTGCCGTGATTGCCGCTGTTGCCATGGCCGTTCCCGTTGCCGTTACCATTGCCGCCTTTGTCGGCCAAGGCCGGGGCGGATGACAACCCCAGCGATGCAATCAGCGCTAACACCGTGAGAGTCGTACGACGTTTGTTCATGTTGTGTATTCCTGCGTGGGTGACTCTGTTGACTATAGCTAGCCTTTTCCAGACAAAGTATAAGGAAAACTCCGAGATAACGGCGCGCTTTTACGGCATTCGCTTTCAAACCTTGTCTCAACGCAAAACGCCTCGAAAATGCCGATGCTTGTCTCAGATTTTTCTTGAAGAAAAATAAGCCTTACGCTAGCGTGGGAAGGTAACAAAAAAGAGTTAGCGTGCTCTTTTTCGTCGCACCTCAAATCTTATTCTTATCATCCATAATGATAATAGCGAATACTTCCCGCCTCTCCGTGCGGGATTCTTTTTCCCGCCGCCGTCGCCCCAATCTGGTGCTTTATGTTGAGATTTGGTTGCCGATAATTTACATTCGCTGTCTGAGAAACCTCAACCTCCCGCGGTGGCCAGGCTGGCAACGGGTGGGCGTTCAGGAGCAAAAGACGTGCAAATGACCCTCATGGAATACATCACTCGACACTTTAACGGCGATCTTCATCGTTACGCGCAGTCGGAAGGCGTCAGCCGTGAACAAATCATTAGTTGGATAAATAATGAATGTCACGTGATCAAAGGCAGGCTGTTTATGCCGGTGAAGCATCTCCCGGCTGAACAAGCACAGTGATGACAAAAAAACCCCGCCAGGCGGGGTTTTCTGTTTCTGATAGCACGGAAAATCAGAAGTTATAGCCGACCACGAGGTAATAACCCCAACCGGTAGACTTGATCGGGCCCTGCGGGGTACCGATATCCGCGCCATCCTGCCACTGGCCGCCGTTATGGAAATAACGCGCCACGAAAGAATAGTGCCAGTGATCGTAGTTCAGCGCCAAAATGTGGCTGGAGGCGATCGAGTTGCTGGTGCGCACCTGTTTGCCGGTGCCGTCAACCCAATGGCTGTCCTTGCCCAAATCGGAACCGAAATCGAAGTTGGTGAAGCCGATATAGCTCAGATTGCCGCCCCACACCTGGGTCAGCGGCACGAAGTATTTCACCTTGAAGCGGTAACCGTCCCAGCTGTTCTCGTTGGCAGCCTGGTAGTTTTCCCACTGGTATTTGGCATAGATGTTCATCGACAGGCTCATCGGCAGGCCGGTGTCGATATCGGTGCCCAGACCCATGTACCAGGTGTTTTGACGACCGTCGGCGTTGTGGCCCAGGTCATAGATGTAGTTGTTGGCGAAGTACCACTCTTTGAACGGACCGAAGCTCAGATCGGTGCCGGTCAGCTTGTCGATGGAGAAGCGCGGTTCAATCTCCATAAACAGCGGGGAGCCTTTGTCCCAGATGCCGCGATCCGGGGTATTGCCCACGCCGAAGAACTTCGGCACGTCAACGTAACCGTAGAAGTCGAACCAGTCTTTCTTGGCGAAGGCTTCGTATTCGAGATACACGTCGTTATTCAGCTGCGGTCCGAAACGGGTGTGGTAGCTGCCCACCACGTTAACGCTCTGGTGCCACCAGTCGGAGACATATTGACTGTCTTTGCTATCAGCCATTGATGATGCACTGTAAGACGCTGCGAGCAGTACACCTGCTGCGAGAGCTATTTTTTTCATTTTATTACCACATGCTTAAAGGGCCATTTCCTGCCCGTTTAGAAAAGATGACAATGAGTCTGCCGACACCTGGCGTTGTCTTCACACAGAAACTCGGATGACGCGCGCATTATAGAAACCACTGACTGTAAGAATCTGTGATCCAGTTACGCATTTCGCGAATAGGTAATCGATTGCGTTCACATTTGTCAAATTATGTTTCATTCAAATTCACATTCGCTGTGATTTTTGTCATGCACATCGATTTTTAGCGCAGTTTTTGAGCCAACTGTCATCAACCGGCAATGAAGAGGAGTACGGCATTCAAGCGGGAAATGCCGGCGAAAACTCGCCGGCGAGAGAGAAGCGGCAGCCAATCACGCTGGCCACATCGAACGACGAATGAGGCTGCAAAAATTACCGCGAACAAAGCTCGGTTCCTTATCCGCCAGCACGTCCGCTTTGACGTTGCCGAAGGTGCTGTCCGGCTTATGTCGAATCCCGTCGTAAAACGCCTGAATAATCGCTTCCTTGAAGTTTGCCCCGCGGGGATGCAACTCCACTACCTGCTCTCGCAGCGCCGCGTCATAGCCCTGGTAATTGATCCCTAACACATCCATCTCTACTCCCGCGGTCACCAGCGCAATCAGCGGGTGCATGTATTCCGGGATCCCCGGCGTGGTGTGTAACGCGATCGCCGTCCATACCCGATCGATATCCTGACGGCTGACCCCGTGCCCGCGTAAAAACTCGGCCGCCGCATCGGCGCCATCCACTTCGAAACGTTTGTCGCAGCTGCAGTGATCGTGCGTCAGTCCCATATCGTGAAACAGGCAGCCGACGTACAGCAGTTCAGGATCGTAAACCAGCTTGCGCTGCTGCCCCGCCAGCGCCGCCCAGTAATACACCCGGCTGGAGTGGTGAAACAGCAGATCTGATTCGGTGTCGCGCACTAACTCGGTCGCCTGACGCGCCATCGCGCTATCCGGCACGCTGATGCCGTTGATGGTTAAACTCATAACTCGATTCTCCCGTTGTCTGGAACCCGGTTAGATTAGGCGTTACACTGAATGTCCTCAATTGCCATTAATCAACGATTAGGGACATCCCCCATCCATCGGGATATCGCATGCCATGAGTAAAACCATCGCTATTCTCGCCGTGCCACAGGTGCAGCTGCTGGACGTTTCCGGTCCGCTGGATGTTTTCGCCGAGGCCAATCTGCAAGCCGGCTATGCCGCCTATCATCTGCAGGTAGTCGGAAAGACGCTGGCGCCGATCGTGTCCTCATCCGGCGTCAAACTCGTGCCGGATCTCGCCATCACCCAATGGCGTGAACAGGCGATCGACACGTTGCTCATCGCCGGTGCACCGGGTATCGCCGACGGCGAAAGCGAAACACGCACGCTGGACTGGCTACGCAGAGTGGTACCCCGCACTCGCCGCTACGGCTCGGTGTGCAGCGGCGCTTTTCTGCTGGCGGAGGCCGGCCTGTTGGATGGGCGGCAAATCACCACCCACTGGGCGGTAGCCGATCAATTGTGTCGCCGCTATCCTCAGGTCACGGTGGATAAAGACGCCATTTATGTGCGTGACGGGCGCCTGCAGACTGCCGCTGGCGTGACCTCAGGGCTGGATCTGGCGCTGATAATGGTGGAAGACGATTTAGGGCGTGAGATCGCGCAGCGGGTCGCGGCCCAGCTGGTGATGTTTTTCCGCCGTCCCGGCGGGCAGATGCAATTCAGCTATCGGGAACAGGCGACCCTGGCCGGGCGCTCAATGCTGCAGGAAGTGCAACGCTGGGCGATAGACAATATCGGGTTACCGCACAACGTAGCCAGCCTGGCGGAACGCGCCGGCGTCACCCCGCGGCATTTCAGCAGGCTGTTCGGCAACGAGGTCGGCACCTCTCCCGCTAAATGGCTCGAGGAAGCCCGCATCGCCGAAGCGCGCAGGTTATTGGAACTCGGCGTATTGGCGCCAAAACAGGTGGCGGCGCATTGCGGTTTTTCCAGTGCAGAGCTGATGCGGCGGGCATTTATCCGCCGGCTGGGGGTAACGCCGGCGGACTATCGAAAAATGTTTCTCGGTAAACAACTGCGGCGCGAAAGCTGAGATCAGTTTACCGCCGGCACCGCCTTGGCGATGTTTTCCTGGCGGAACGCCACCTCTTCGCCGTTTTTCACCTCCCAGTTGGCAACCGGAATGTCGGTCTTGGGCGCCGCCGCGACGACCGAACCGTAAATCAGCTTGTCGTCGCGGCGCAAAATATAAACGTCGAGCTGATATTCGTGCCGCAGATTCGCCGTGGTCAGGCGCACGGTATCGCCGCGCTCATAATGATGCACGTCGATTTCAGGCTGTTGAATAAATTGAATGTCGCTTCTCATCGTCGTCGTTCCTTCAGGCAACATGGCTAGTTAAATTCTAGTTCAACATTGCGCCGACGGCGGATAATTTCCGTTAATTTCCGCGAGTTGCCCGCCAACAGATCAGCGAGCCAAGCGTGACCATCGCTACGCCCTGCCAGAAATTGGCGGTCAGCGAGGTGTGCAACACCAGCGCGGCGAACACCGCCGACAGTACCGGGGTAAAATAAGAGACGGTGGCCAGCAGCGTCATGTTACCGTGCAGAATGCCAACGTTCCAGGCGGCATACCCTGCTCCCATCGCCACCCCGGCGCACAGCAGCGTTACGGTCACGCCGAGGCTGAACTGCATGCCGCTTTCCGCGCTGAAAGCATACTTCAGCCACAGCGCCAGCGCGGTCAGCACGATGAACAGCACTACGCCGTTGCTGCCCTGGGCAATCTTCTTGGTCAGGTTGCAATACAGCGCCCAGATCACCGCGCCGCTGAACGCCAGCGTATAGCTGAGCGGATTGCTGCGCACGTTGGCCAGCATCTGCGCCGGTGACCAGCCGCCCTCGCCGCTCATGATCCAACCGATGCCGAACAGCGACAGCAGCAGTCCCGGCAGCAGCCACCATTTCGCCTTTTGGCCGTTGAGCGCCAGCGCCATCAGCACGGTGAAACAGGGCCACAGGTAGTTGATCATGCCCACTTCTATCGCCTGCAGGCGGGTATTGGCGTAGCCGAGCGACAGCGACAGGCAGATCTCGTAGCTGACGAACAGCAGGCTGCCGACGATGAGATAAGGTCGCGGAAAGCTGCGCCATTTCGGCACGCCGAGCGCCACCAGCAAAAACACCGCGCTGACGCTGTAGATCATCGCCGCGCCGCCTATCGGCCCCAGCCCTTCGCTGACGCTGCGAATAAGGCCAACCACGCTGCTCCACAGCACAATGGCCAACAAACCGAACAACGTGGCGCGGGTACGCGAGGGCAAAGCGGGCATAAGACAGGTCCAATGGGTTATTTTTTATCAGGTTTTTCACTCTACTGCCGCACGTGCCAAAAAGAAAGGCGGGATACTCCCGCCTGTGAATTTATTGCTGCGGTTGCCGCTCCAACTGCGGCGGCGGCTGGCGAAAGCGTCGGGTCAGCCAGGCCAAATAGCCGAAGCCCAGCGTCGCCCAGATCAGCCCCATGGTCAGCGAGCTTTTCTCCAGGTTCAACCACAGCACCCCCACCGTCAGCGCCCCCACCAACGGCAGGAACAGGAAGTTGAAGCGATCCTTCCAGCTTTTGTTGCGCCCTTCGCGAATGAAGAAGTGGCTGATCACCGACAGGTTAACGAAGGTAAAGGCTACCAGCGCACCAAAGTTGATCAGCGCCGTGGCGGTCACCAGATCGAACGACAGCGCTGACAGCGCCACCAGCCCGACCATCAGCACGTTCAGCGCCGGGGTGCGCCATTTGGGGTGGATATAGCCGAAGAATTTCTCCGGGAACACGTTGTCACGCCCCATCACGTACAGCAGGCGCGATACGCTGGCGTGCGACGCCAGACCGGAGGCCAGCGTGTTGATGAAGGTCACGCACAGGAAGATCGACTGGAACAGCTTGCCGCCGACGTACAGCGCGATCTCCGGCAGCGCGGCGTCGGGCTGGTGAAAGCGTTGAATGGACGGGAAAAACAGCTGAATGAAGAACGACACGCTGATAAAGATCACCCCGCCGTACAGCGCGGTCAGGAAGATGGCGCGCGGGATCACCTTGGCGGCGTCGGGCGTCTCTTCACACAGCGTGGTGACCGCGTCAAAACCGAGGAACGAGAAGCACAGGATAGTCGCGCCGGTAATGATCGGCAGCAGATGCGCATTCTCGCTGAGGAACGGCCGCAGGCTCCACACCGTGCCCATCCCCTCGCCGTTGTGCAGGCCGCGCACCACCAGATAGATGAACACCAGAATGATCGCCACCTGCGCCAATACGAACAGGGTATTGAAGTTGGCCACCAAATTGACGCTTTTCAGGTTGATGGCGGTGATAAGGATAACGAAGCCCACGACCCACACCCAGGGCGGCACTTCCGGGAACAGCGCGGTCAGGTAAATCTTCGCCAGCAGCGTATTGATCATCGGCAGGAACAGATAATCAAGCAGCGATGACCACCCCACCAGAAAACCGACGTGCGGGTTGATCGCCTTCTGCGCATAGGTATAAGCAGAGCCGGCGGTGGGAAACTGGCGCACCAGTTTGCCATAGCTGATGGCGGTGAACAGCACGCCGGCCAGCGCCAGCAGATAGGAGGTCGGCACATGGCCGTCGGTGAGGCCGGAGACGATGCCGAAGGTGTCAAACACCGTCATCGGCGTCAGATAGGCCAGGCCCATCATCACCACCTGCCACAGCTTGAGGGATTTGCGCAGCTGCGGTTTGCCCGCCGGGCCGCCGTCGATGGCTTTAATCGTCATGGCATTTCCCCTCTTGGTCCTCTGCTGTCAACCGTGCAACGTCATTCAGAGAGGCCGCAGGGAAACTGCTGCTCAGGCGGCGGTAAAAACGGGTTGGTATCGCTGTCGGGCGGCCGGCGACCGGCCCGTAGGCACTGCGGCACAGACAAACGTCTGCGCAGGGGGCTGACTGAGTCATGGTTATTTCCTCGTCGGCGTCCTGTACGCCGTGATAGAAGAAATTCTGTACCGCAGCGCGCAGCCTCGCCGGCCACAGGAGAGCCGATGAAATGCGCCGGACGCGCGCGGTAGTCGCAGGGTGAGCGGGATCAGGCGTTTTTCAACATCCACTCGATTTCGGTTTCGGTGATCAGGCGCTCGAACTGCACCAGCTCATCAGTTTTGCAGGCCAGATAGACGTGGCTGAAGCGTTCGCCCAACAATGCATTGAGCACCGGCTGATGTTCGAACTCGTACAGCGCGTCGCTCTGGCGGATCGGGAACGGCAGCCCGTCCTGCTCCAGACCGTTGCCGGTCACCGGCTCAGGCAGCGGCAATGCGGTTTCCAGGCCATAAACGATGCCGGCCAGAATGGTCGCCATCACCAGATAAGGATTGGCGTCGGCGCCCGCCACGCGATACTCCACGCGGTGGTTGTCGCGATCGCCGCAGGGAATGCGCAGCGCCACGGTGCGGTTGTTATGCCCCCAGGAAGCCTGGGTCGGCACATACATGCCAGGCTGGAAGCGGCGGTAGGCGTTGACGTTCGGCGCCAGCAGCGCCATCGAAGACGGCATCAGGGCGATCATGCCCGCCAGCGCCTGTTTCAGCAGCGCCGAATCTTCGCCGTCATCGTCGGCGAACACGTTGTTGCCCTGCGCGTTCAGCATGCTGATGTGCACGTGCATGCCGCTGCCGGCGTGCTCCTCATACGGTTTGGCCATAAAAGTCGCCTGCATATTGTGGTTCTCGGCCACCATGCGCACCAGCCGCTTCAGCGCCAGCGCGTGATCGCAGGCCTGCAGCACATCATCAGTATGATGCAGGTTGACCTCGAACTGCCCCGGCGACGCCTCCGCCACCGCGCCGTCCGCCGGAATGCCCTGCAAACGCGCCAGTTCGTCGATCTCGCTCAGCACATCGGCGAAATGGTTCAGGTTATCGACGGAGTACACCTGGCTTTGGGTGTTGCGTTCTTGCGTGCCCGGCGCGCACGGCGGCTGCAGATAGCCTTCCGCGTCACGTTGACGATCGATGAGATAGAACTCCAACTCTACCGCTACCACGGGGGAAAGCCCGCGCTGACGCAAACGCTGCCACACTCGGTTCAGCACATTGCGCGGTTCAACGTCAAAGGGAGTGCCATCTTCATCCAACATGGTGAGCAGCACCTGCGCGATATATTGCGGGTCCGCCGCCGACGGCGTCAGCGTGCCCGGTACCGGCACGCACACGTGATCCGGCTCGCCCAACTCCTGCCCCAACCCGGCCTCTTCCACCACGTTGCCGAGAATATCCATCGCAAATACCGACGCCGGGAAGTAACAGCCCTTCTCCAGTTTGTTCAGGCCGCCGACCGGGATGCGTTTGCCGCGGAAGCTGCCGTTCAGGTCGGTCAACAGTACGTCGACATGTTGGGTTAACGGATAACGTTCCAGATACTTCTTCACTTCGCGCTGGAACGCGCTACTTCGTCTCTCTTCACTGTGCTGAACAAAGTTTTCCACTTCTACGATGTTGGTCTGCATGGTTCACCCGCCGTTTGTGTTTTGCTGTCGTCGATGTTTATTGACCGTATTGTTCAATATAATGCCCACAAATGAAACGTAGATGAAACAAATTTGTTTTGCAAGTGTTACTTTTGGTTTGAATATTGCCCAATCGACTGCTAGATTTATAGAATATTGAACGAAATCGGCGGTGGAGAAGCTTATCGTTCATAATTTCGAACGTACCAAGGGGATAGCATGGACAATATATTTAACAGACCAGTCATTGGCGTCGTCATGTGCAGGTATAGGTTAAACGGGCACCTCACACAGACCTTGCAAGAAAAGTACCTGAATGCCGTTATCACCGCCGGCGGCTTGCCGATCGCCCTGCCGCACGCGCTGGCGGAGCCGGAAATGCTGGCGGAACTGCTGCCGCGCCTCGACGGCATTTTGCTGCCGGGCAGCCCCAGTAATGTGCAGCCGCACCTTTATGGTGAAAACGGCGATGAGCCTGACGCCGATCCTGGCCGAGACGCGTTGAGCCTGGCGCTGATCCGCCAGGCATTCGACAGGCGCATTCCCCTTTTCGCCATTTGCCGCGGCATGCAGGAAATGGTGGTCGCCACTCAAGGCACCCTGCATCGCCGCCTGTACGAACTGCCCGAGCTGCTGGAGCATCGTGAAGATCACGATCTGCCGCTGGAACAGCAATACGCCCCCGCCCACGAAGTCATCGTTCAGGAAGGGGGGCTGCTTTCACAACTGATACCGGATTGCAACAGATTCTGGGTGAACTCGCTGCACGGCCAGGGTGCCAAAACCCTGGGCGCGAGCGTTCGCATCGAGGCGCACGCCGCTGACGGGCTGGTGGAGGCGATCAGCGTGCGCGATCAGCCTTTCGCGCTCGGCGTGCAGTGGCACCCCGAGTGGAACAGCGACGAGTATGCCCTGTCGCGCCTGTTGTTTGATGGTTTCATCACCGCCTGTCGGAACTATCAAAAGGAAAAACGCCCATGAGCGACGTCAGCTTGGCACCGGGAAAACGTCTGTCGCAGATCCGTCAACAATTGGGGTTGTCGCAGCGCCGGGTCGCCGAACTGTCTGGGTTAACCCACAGCGCCATCAGTACTATCGAGCAAGATAAGGTCAGCCCGGCCATCAGCACGCTGCAAAAGTTGCTGACGGTGTACGGTCTGTCGCTGTCGGCGTTTTTCGCCGAGCCGGAAAAACCGGCTGAGCCGCAGATCGTGATAGACAGCGACGACCTGATCGAAATCGGCAGCCAGGGCGTTTCGATGAAGCTGATCCACAACGGCGACCCGAATCGTACGCTGGCAATGATGATCGAGACCTACGAACCGGGCACCACCACCGGCGAGCGCATCAAACACCAAGGGGAAGAGATCGGCACGCTGCTGGAAGGCGAAGTGGTGCTGCAGGTCAACGGCCAGAGCTATCACCTGCTGGCCGGGCAGAGCTACGCCATCAATACCGGCATCCCCCACAGTTTCAGCAACACGTCGGCGCGCATTTGCCGGATTATCAGCGCCCATACGCCGACGACATTCTGATCAACGGAGCCAGGCATGAACTTTCACCATTTGCAGTATTGGCAACAACGGGCGCAGGCCCTGAAGATTGAGCACCAGCTGTTTATCGACGGCCGCTACCAGCCGGCCGCCGCGGGGAAACGTTTCGCCGTCGAAGATCCCGCCGGTCGCCGTGAGCTGGCGCAGGTCGCACGTGGTGAAGCCGCCGACATCGATCGGGCGGTCAGCGCGGCGCGCGGCGCCTTTGAACGCGGCGACTGGGCCCAGGCCGCGCCGGCGCAGCGCAAAGCCACGCTGCTGCGCTTCGCCGAGCTGATGGAACAGCATCACGAAGAGCTGGCGCTGCTGGAAACGCTGGACACCGGCAAACCGATTCGTCACAGCCTGCGCGACGACGTGCCGGGCGCTATCCGCTGCATCCGCTGGTACGCCGAAGCGATCGATAAGGTGTACGGCGAAATCGCCCCCACCGGTCGCGAGGCGCTGGCGCTGATCGAACGCGAGCCGATCGGCGTGGTCGGCGCCATCGTGCCCTGGAACTTTCCGTTGCTGCTGGCCTGCTGGAAGCTCGGCCCGGCGCTGGCCGCCGGCAACAGCGTGGTGCTCAAACCCTCCGAAAAGTCGCCGCTGAGCGCCATCCTGCTCGGCAAACTGGCGCAACAGGCCGGGCTGCCGGACGGCGTGCTGAACGTGGTGCCCGGCTACGGCCACGACGCCGGCAAGGCGCTGGCGCTGCACCGCGACGTCGACGCCCTCACCTTTACCGGCTCTACGCTGGTGGCGAAACAGCTGATGATTTACGCCGGCGAATCGAACATGAAGCGCGTCTGGCTGGAGGCCGGCGGCAAAAGCGCCAACATCGTCTTTGCCGACTGCCCGGATCTGGATCAGGCTGCCCGCAGCGCCGCCGCCGGCATCTTCTACAATCAGGGACAGGTGTGCATCGCCGGCACTCGCCTGCTGGTCGAAGCGAGCATTGAGCAAGCGTTCCTGCAGGCGCTGCGCAAACACGCGGCGGCCTTCGTCCCCGGCGATCCGCTCGATCCCGACACGGTGATGGGCACGCTGATCGACAGCGGCCACTGCGAGAAAGTGGCCGGCTATATCGATCGGGGGCTGAGCCAGGGCGCCGCGTTGTTCCTCGACGGGCGCGACCATCCGCAGGGCGACCACGCCGGCTATCTGGGGCCGACCATCCTCACCCAGGTGAACAACGCCATGAGCGTGGCGCGCGATGAAATCTTCGGCCCGGTGCTGGCGGTGACCACCTTCGACGACGAGCAACAGGCGCTGCAGCTGGCCAACGACAGCGACTACGGCCTCGGCGCCGCGGTCTGGACCCGCGATCTGGCGCGCGCGCACCGCATGGCGCGCCAACTGAAGGCCGGCACGGTGTTCGTCAACAACTACAACGACGGCGACATGACCGTGCCGTTCGGCGGCTACAAGCAGAGCGGCAACGGCCGCGACAAATCGCTGCACGCGCTGGACAAATTTACCGAATTGAAAACCACCTGGATCTCGCTGGAATAAGGGCTTATCTCATGACTGAACACGTAAAAAGCTACTATGCGGCCACGGCCAACGCACATCAGCCCTATCCGCAACTGAATGAATCGATCGAATGCGACGTCTGCGTGATCGGCGGCGGCTATACCGGCCTCTCCTCCGCGCTGTTCCTGGTGGAAGCCGGCTATAACGTGGTGGTGCTGGAAGCGGCGCGCATCGGTTTCGGCGCCAGCGGCCGCAACGGCGGCCAGTTGGTCAACTCTTACAGCCGCGACATCGATGTGATTGAAGAGCGTTACGGCGCGGAAAGCGCCCGCCTGCTCGGCAGCATGATGTTCGAAGGCGCGGAGATCATTCGCAGCCGCATCAGCCGCTACGCCATCGACTGCGACTACCGCCCCGGCGGCATCTTCGCCGCCCTGAACAACAAGCAGTTCCATGCGCTGATCGAGCAAAAGCGCAACTGGGAGCGCTACGGCAATACCCAGCTCGAGCTGCTCGATGCGGATCGGGTGCGTCAGGAGGTCGCCAGCGATCGCTACGTCGGCGCGCTGCTCGATCACAGCGGCGGCCACATCCATCCGCTCAATCTGGCGCTGGGCGAGGCCGAGGCGATCCGCCTGCAGGGTGGGCGCATCTTCGAACAATCGGCGGTGACGAACATTCGCCACGGTGAACCGGCGCTCATCAGCACCGCCAACAGCCAGGTGAAGGCGCGCTTCGTCATCGTCGCCGGCAACGCCTACCTGGGCGATAAGCTGGAGCCGCGGCTGGCCAAGCGCAGCATGCCGTGCGGCACTCAGGTGGTGACCACCGAACCGCTAGCGCCGGAGATCGCGCAGGCGCTGATCCCGCAGAATTACTGCGTGGAGGACTGCAACTACCTGCTGGATTACTACCGCATCACCGCCGATCATCGTCTGCTGTACGGCGGCGGCGTGGTATACGGCGCGCGCGATCCGGACGATATCGATAACCTGATCCGGCCGAAGCTGCTGAAGACCTTCCCACAGCTGAAAGGGGTGCGCATCGACTATCGTTGGACCGGCAACTTCCTGCTGACGCTGTCGCGCATGCCGCAGTTTGGCCGGCTGGAGAATAACGTGTACTACATGCAGGGCTACAGCGGCCACGGCGTGACCTGCACCCATCTGGCGGGCAAGCTGATCGCCGAGCTGATGCGCGGCGACGCCGAACGCTTCGACGCCTTCGCCAAGCTGCCGCACCTGCCGTTCTTCGGTGGACGCAATCTGCAGATCCCGTTCACCGCCATCGGCGCGGCCTACTACACGCTGCGCGACCGCATCGGCGTCTAAAAACAACAGGCCCGGTCATCCTGGCCGGGCCGGTAGGTTAACGCTTAGACGATCTTCGGTTGGCCGTCCGAGGCGGTCGCCCCGCCATCGACCGGAATGTTGGCGCCATTGATAAAGCTGGCGTCGTCGCTGGCCAGAAACGCCATCACCGCCGCCACTTCTTCCGGCTCCGCCGCACGCCCCAGCGCGATGCGCTCATTGAACTTGTCGCGGATCTCCTGCGGCCAGCCGTTGGTCATGTTGGTTTTGACCAGGCTCGGGCAGACCGAGTTGATGCGCACGCCGTCACCGCCGTGATCCAGCGCCATGGCGCGCGTCAGGTTGACCACCGCGCCTTTCGCCGCGCAGTAATAGGCCGCACCCCAGTCGCCACCCAGGCCGGACACCGACGCGGTATTGACGATACAGCCCTTGGTTTTCAGCAGGTGCGGCAAGGCAAATTTGGAACAAAACACCACGCCATCGATATCGACCCCGGCGATGCGACGCCAGTCGTCGATGCTGGTTTCCAGCACGCTGCCCGCCACGTGTACGCCGGCGTTGTTCAGCAGGACGTCGATGCGGCCCAGTTTTTCCGCCACCTCGTTCATCATTTTTTCAACCGCGACGTGATCGGAAACATCGATATGCACCGCCATCGCGCGGCCCTTCGGCAGCGAAGCGGCGACCTTGTCTACCGCTTCCTTGGCCCAGTCGGCCAGCACCACGATGGCGCCCTCGGCGGAGAAACGCCGCGCCGCCGCTTCCCCCATACCATTGCCCGCACCGGTGATAACCACGACTTTATTGTCAAAACGCATGAGACCTCCTCCATGTGAACGTATTTATATAAGTCATACAAATCTCATTACCCCGAGGATAAGACGCAGGCTCCCTGAGAGCCAGTCAAAACGTGCGGTTTATTAACCAAAAGGAGGTATGTCAGTGATTTCAATGCGCTGAGTTAATCTTTATCGGATTTTGGCCAACATATTGATGGAGATAATAAAATTGCGGCCAGTCACTATTTTCCTGGCAGATTGTCAGCAAGCGGGATTATTGCGGATAGACGGTTATGGCTGCTCAGAGATAAGCAATACGAATGAAAAAAGGCAGCCGCCCGCAGGCGGCGGCGACTATTTTTTCTCGATGGGGACAACCAGCAGATCGACGTTCAACTCATTGATCGCCTGACGCGCCGAAGAAACCAGCCGGCTCCAGACATCGTGGTGATGGCCGAAGATCACCAGATCGAACCCTTTCTCTTTCGCAACCCGGTTCAGCTCTTCCGTCAACGCGCCACGGCTGACAATCACCTCTTCGACCGGGTAGGACGACTGCCCTTTGATCGCATTGAGCATATTCTTCACCCGCTCCGAAAAGGTGCGATCGGTGTAGTTGTAATCTCCCACGCCCAGATCGACGTAATAGCCGGCGCGGTGGATGTCGATATAGATCAGGGAAAGTTTGGCATGGAGCGCGGCAGCCAGCCTGGCGCCCTTGCCCAGCAGAAACTCGGCGTCTTCGCTGAGATCCGTGGCGACAACGATATGCTGATAAGCCATGACGGTGGCCCTCCGCGTCAAACCCATGAACAGGATGGCGTTCCTTGCCGCATGTTTCTTATGCACCTTAAGTTTAGCCCAGCGCCGAGCCCTTCGCCTGCGTCAAAATCGTTCCATTTATGGAACGATGTATCCCGACTTCAGGCTCTACCGGATTTCTCTCTTCTCCCTACACTATAGGCAAGTGCTGAGTTTCAGCCTTATCAATCAAAGAAGATACCCACTGACCTCACGACGAGAAAAGGAAAACACCATGATCACTCCAGCCAACTTCAACGGCCAGCGTCCTGTTATTGATGCCAATGACGCAGTCATGCTCCTGATCGACCACCAGAGCGGCCTGTTCCAGACCGTCGCCGATATGCCGATGACCGAGCTGCGCGCCCGCGCCGCCGCCCTCGCCAGCATCGCTACCCTCAGCAAACTGCCGGTGATCACCACCGCCTCGGTGCCGCAGGGCCCCAACGGCCCGCTGATCCCGGAAATTCACCAGAATGCGCCGCACGCGCAGTACGTCGCCCGTAAAGGGGAAATCAACGCCTGGGACAACCCTGACTTCGTAGCGGCGGTCAAGGCCACCGGCCGCAAGACCCTGATCATCGCCGGCACCATCACCAGCGTCTGCATGGCCTTTCCGTCCATCAGCGCGGTGGCCGAAGGCTATAAGGTCTTTGCGGTGATCGACGCCTCCGGCACCTACTCGAAAATGGCGCAGGAAATCACCCTGGCGCGCGTGGTGCAGGCCGGCGTGGTGCCGATCGACACCGCCGGCGTCGCCTCCGAGCTGCAGGGCAGCTGGAACCGCGCCGACGCTCAGCAATGGGCCGAGGTTTACACCAAAATCTTCCCGGCCTATCAGCTGTTGATCGAGAGCTACCTCAAGGCGCAGGACGTGGTGAAAAACAACGAACTGCTGGACTCGCAGCGTTAAAATCGCGGGCATAAAAAACCCCGGCTAAGGCCGGGGCTATTGATCATGTGCCGGTGGCTTTCCCGGCTGTCATGTTATGGCGTAAGCGTCCATCCAACACTCCAACATTACGCAGCCTAAGCACAACTTTTTCACAACAGAAAAAAAGACTGAAAAGTGGCATTATTATTTATGCGATAATCTGTTTTTCTGTTGCCAATAATAATTAATTATTGGAACGTCATCGAGGAATCGAACCCCAGTCCGCCAACGAATATTTCGCTGCCGCTCTTCCTGCTGAGCTAATGACGTATCGATAAAGACTCCGGGCGAACCCGGAGTTTATTCAGGCTAAAGGTGTTATTTCTTAACTGCTCCGGCTTAAACCCTCATCGCTGTCGTAAGAAACCGCACCTCGACCGAAAATTACAACGCGACCACGTTGCCGGCAGAAGGACCCTTCATACCCTTTTCGATAGTGAACTCAACCTGTTGGCCTTCGTCCAGCGTTTTGAAATCGTTGCTCTGGATAGCAGAGAAGTGTACGAACACGTCTTTGCCGCCGTCTGCCGGGGTGATAAAGCCGAAGCCTTTCCCTGCATCAAACCATTTTACCAAACCCGTCATTTTAGTAGACATAGAGATATTTCCTTTCTATTTTTGCGACGCCATAGGGCGATAGAGGTCTGTTTTTATTGGAAACTTATGGGGCACTAGAGAAGAAAATTCGCGGAAGAAGAGGTATCTGGGGGATATCACTAACACTGAGAACTGCTTTACTAAAACTGCTTTCATAAGGTCTGTATGACAAACCGATGACGCTATTTACCCACAGCTAATTTATTTAAGCAAGATATATTTTAAATTATATTCATATGGCTCATAAATTTATTATCGCAAAAGGCCGCTGACGCCTGTCGCTACGGGCAGGTAAAAAAAGGTTTCGCCCTGCTGGATCACATCGGCGATTCATTATAAAACTAAGGCTAACTCGCTGCTTACAGGCCGTTAACCGATGATCGATATGCCAGCCGTGCTCGCCGTTTTCACCGTCTATATCGTTGGCGTGGTGATCCCCGGCCCCAATTTTGTCGCCGTCGCCCACAAAGCCGTTTCCGCGCGCCGCAGCGAGGCTTTCGCTCTGGTGGCGGGCATTGTCTTGGTCAACCTGTTCTGGGCGAGCAGCGCCCTGCTCGGCGTCGGTATAATTTTCGCCTTGTTCCCCTGGTTGGCGCTAGCGGTAAAAGTGGCCGGCGCCGGCTATTTACTGTGGTTCGGCTATCGGCTTATCGCCCAGGCGGCGCCTTCTTCCGGCCCCTCCACGGTGACCGGGAAAAGCGGTTTTCGCGTCGCCTTTCTGCAGGGCATCGCCACCAACATCGCCAATCCCAAATCCATTGCGTTTTACGCCGCCGTCTTCTCATCAGCGGCGCCCGCCCATGTTTCTACGCCGACCTTCCTCGCCATGCTGTTGGAAGTCGCGGTGATAGCCAGCTTGTGGTACGGGTTGGTGGCGCTGGTGTTGTCGCACGCCCCTGTCGCCGGCGCCTACCGCCGCAGCAAGGCTTGGATCGATCGTGCCTGCGGCACGTTGATCATCGTACTGGGGCTGCGGCAGCTGCTCAGCCGATGATCGCGATCCCGAGCCGCTCCAACAGCTGCGCGGCCTGGTGGCTGTCCATTTTGACGCCCTGCAGATCGGTAGTGCGCAAATCCAACTCGCCCAGTTCCGCGTTGCTCAAATCACACTGGGTGACGTCGGCGGCACGCCAGTCGAAACCGGAGAATTCGCCGCCGGACAGATCGGAGCCGCTGAAGCTGGCGCCGAGCACCTGTGCGCCGTGCCAGCGGTTTTCCCACAGCTCGCATTTCTCCAGCACCACCTTGGCGAAGTTGGCATAGCTCAGGTTGCTTTTGGTGATATAGGCGCTGCAAAACCAGGTGCGGCTGGTGATCATGTTCATAAAGCTGGTGCCGCGAAAATCGGCGCCCTGCGCGCGGCATTCGCGGATCTCGATGCCCAACGCGTTGGCATGACGAAAATCGGCCATCGATAAATCACAGCTTTTAAAACTCGCGTCTTTCAGTATCGCGCGGCTGAAGTTGCCGCCCTGTCGGCTGTCGCGATCGTAGAATTGGCAGCCGATAAATTCGGTGCCGGTCAGATCGGCACCCGAAAAATCACACAGCATAAAGCTGCCGTTTTCAATCTTCTCGCCGGTAAAGCGGTTACGTTCGATCTTCTCACCCTTCAGCGCCAGGCTCATTGCAACACCCCTGTTTATTTATACAGCCATGGCAGCATTTAATCCTATTCCGACAAGGTTGGCAACCGTCGTCGATCAGCGTGCCTCAGCCGCAGGCCGTGCTAACGCCACCTTGACGATGCTGAACGTCCTGATGCTCTCCGCCTGAGCGACGTCAGCAAACAGTTTGGGGTAACGGGAGTTGACCACCCACACCTCGCCATCGCGCAACGCGGCGCCGGTCGGCCCATCCAATCCCGGCGGCGTGGCGACCGCGGCGACATGGGCGCTGGCCCAGCCGTCGGCCGAGGCGAGCAGCGTCACGTCGCCGGACATGCTCCCCTTTTCAGCCGGAAAAGACTGTACGATCACCAATTCGTTGGCGTTTTTGAGCCGCAGCCCGTCCGGCCCTTTCAGCCGATGCGGCAGCCTGATTTCACTTATCGCAGGCGTGTTATCCAGCGTCACCTTCCACAGCAGCCCGCGGGTGTAGTCCGACGCAATCAGGTAGCCATCCGGGTGATACACGATGCCGTTGAGATAAGGCTGTGTGCCCTGCGCAGCGGCGGGTGCGTCGGCGGGCAGCAGAAGCGATGAGCGCACCAGGATCGACACGTGGCGCGTTGCCCGGTCGATCTTGTAAATCTGCGGCTGGAAGCTGTCGGTTACGTAGATATTTCCCTGCGCATCGAGCGTCAGATCGTTGGCCAGCGTCGGCCCACGGCTTAACGATGAGAGATCGTACGTCTGCTGCAGCGCGCCGGTATCGAGATTGAACTCCAGCACCTGCGCCACGCGATTGCGCGTGCCAGGGGCTGAATGGAGGGAGACGCCCACGTCTTCGTTGCATACCAGCACCCGGTTGCGCTCGGTGTCCACCAGCATGCCGGAGGTGGTAATCAGTCCCTTGTCGGTGGAAAACCGCCGATAGCGGCCATCCGGGTAGACCAGGCCCAGCTGGCCACCGCGCAGGGAGGAGATCAGGAACGCACCGGCGCGCGGCTCCCAGGCGATGCCCTCAGGGTAGGCGCCGGCGGGATCCGGCGAAAACTCGATGCGTTGCGTGGCCTGCGCCTGCATAACGACGCCGAGAAGCAGTGTGGCGCCGGCCAGCTGGGTGACGCGCCGGCGGCGCAACAATAAGAAAGACAAGAGACTGAAGCGGAACATGAGCATGACCCTGATGAGGACTCGGATCGCTAGAGTAGGATCGCGCCGCTTACGGCACCAGCCGGGAAAAAGGCAATGCGCCACTAAAAAAATCGCAGTAATCAGCGCAAAAAAAAACCGCCCGATGCGGGCGGTTGAGGTGACGGCGAACCGTTACTTCAGAGCTTCCTGAATGGCGTCGGCCATTGGGCCGATGTGCTTTTCCGCCGCTTTCAGCTGGAAGTCCACGCCGTTGCCGTCGTTGGTATCCGACAGCGTGGCCTTGATCAGTTCCAGCGCCGCCTGCACCGCCACCAGCCGTTTGTGCTGTTCGTCCGTGACCGGTTCGGCGCCCATATTGGCCGGATAGTAATGTTCTAACATCGCGATCTCCTTTTGATGACGTTAACCCTAACCTACCAGAAAACCGCGCATTTACTAAGGAAACCAAGCCGGGCGCGGCCGAGTGACGATAAATTGCACTATACTGGGCAAACACTCCCCCCTGATACAGGATCATCGCCATGTCATTCCAGGGAAGCTGCCACTGTGGCGCCGTCACCTTCTCCGTAGACGCCGAACTGCCCACCGAAGCCCTCAGCTGCAACTGTTCTATTTGCCGCCGCAAAGGGCTGCTGCTGTCGTTCTTCCCCATCAGCGCTTTCACGCTCAACAGCGGTCAGGACCAGCTCAGCACTTACACTTTCAATCACCACAGGATCCGCCATCAGTTCTGCCGGACCTGCGGTGCCCAGCCCTTCGCCTACGGAACCGCGCCGGACGGCGCCGCGATGTGCGCCGTTAACCTGCGCTGCGTGCCTGACGTCGCGCTGGATGCGTTACAGATCCACAGCTACGACGGGGCCAGCGTCTGAGCGAATCGCGCACTCAGTCGAAGGCAACCCAGCCGGCGTCGGTTTCAGCGGATTGCACGCAGCGCGCCACCCACTTCACGCCCAGTGCGCCAGCCTGCACGTCCGGGTACCAGAAGTCGGCCAGGAAGGCCGCGTCGCGCCGATCGGTGGCGTCCATCGCCAGCGCGAAGCGGCGGTAGAGATTCGACCAGGCTTCAAACAACCCCTCCGCATGACCGCCGCCGATGCGATCGTCCGCCAACGCCGGCGCATCGAGATACGGCATGCCGCGCTCCAGGATCCGCACCGGCTCGCCCTGCACTTCGAAGCGTAGCTGATTGGGTTGTTCATCCCACCACTCCAGGCTAGCCTTTTCACCGACGATGCGCACCTTTTGACCGTGCATCGAACCGCAGTTGACCGCCGAACACCACACGGAGCCGACGGCGCCGTTGTGATACTCCATCAGCACATAGGCGTTGTCCTCCAACGGCGCGCGCGACGGCACAAAGCTTTGCCGGCTGCAGATCAACCGCCGGATCTTCAGCTGCGGCGCCATGGTTTCCGCCAGAAACAGCGTGTGGGTCGCCAGATCGCCCAGCACATAGCTGGGGCCGACAAAGTGCGGATCGACCCGCCAGCGAGTGCTGGGATTATCCTGCTCCACCGGCGCGGCGTGAAAGCCGTGAGCGAACTGCATATTCACCAGCCGGATTTCCCCCAGACGGCCATCGGCAATCATCTGCCGGGCCTGTAAAATCATCTGGTGCCCGGCATAGCCGTAGGTCACGCCGATGACTTTGCGCTGCCGCTCGCACAACGCCGCCAGCGCCTGCGCCTCATCGACGCTGAAACACAGCGGCTTCTCGCACACCACGTGCAATCCCGCCTCCAGCGCCGCCCGGCAAATGGCGTAATGGGTGTTGTTCGGCGTGGCGATCGAGACCGCTTCAATGCCGTCCGCCCGCGCGGCTTCGGCGCGGAACATCTCGGCATAATCCGCATAACAGCGCTCCGCCGCCACGCCCAGACTCCGGCCAAAATCACGCCCGCGTTCGGCGTCAATGTCGAACGCGCCGGCCAACAGAGTAAACGCACCGTCGCGCAAGGCCGCCGAACGATGGATGTAACCGATCTGGCTGGTGCCGCCGCCGCCGACCATGCCCCAGCGCAACGATCTCGCCAAAGGTTTGCTGCCGTTGATCATCGTGTTTCTCCTGATTAAAAGCCGAGGCCGCGCAAGTAGCGCAAGCTGGCGGTGACGTCCTGCAGGCTGCCCTGCACATTGCGCGGATCGCGTTCCTGCTCGATAGTGATCCAGCCCCGGTATCCGCGCTCGGCCAACAGCGCGCGCAGCTGCGGATAATCGATCGCCCCGCTGCCCAACGGGCACATGACACCCTCGGCGCAGGCGGTGAAAAAATCGACGCCGCGCGCCAGCACCTCGCGGAACACCAGCGGATCGACGTCTTTAACGTGCAGATAATCGAGACGTTCAAAGTGCTTGCTCAGCCAGGCAGCCGGGTCCAGCCCGGCGTAATACAGATGGCCGGTATCCAGGCACAATCCGGCGGTGTGATGCGGAATGTCCGCCGCCAACCGGTCGATTTCGTCGGCGAACTCGATGCAGCCGCCGGCGTGCGGATGCACCACCGGCCGCACGCCGTATTCCCGCCAGGCCAATTCGCTGATGCGCGTAATGTGCCCGATAATCCTCTGCCACTCCCGCTGCGACAAACGCGGCGCTAAATCTGAACGCCCGGCGAACCTGGCGCGTTGCGGATTGCCGAAATCGATAATCACCAAGAACGGCGGCGCGGCGCGATCGCCCTCGGTCGGCTCCGCCCTGGGCGCCCGCGAGAGGTTGCGGCATATCCGATGAGTCAGGGCCAGCAGGCGCTCAATGTTCGCCTCGCTGACCAGATCGTCAAAAATCGTACCGGCCACCAGCGACAGGCGATGCTGCTCCAGCGCGGCGCACAGCGCCTCGCTCTGCGTCGGCAGATAGCCCCACGGCCCCAGCTCGATGCTGCGGTAGCCGGCCGCCGACGCTTCTTGCAGAACCGTGGCATAGGGCGGCAAATGGGGGTTGTTAGGATCATCCACGCCCCAACTGCAGGGCGCATTGGCGATAGGCAAAGTCATGGCGACGGCTCCTTTTTTGCGGGGAATGCCGGCAGTATCAAACAAAAATTCCAAAATCATCAATAATGAAAATTTTATTTTTTGATAGAGATCGCGCTATTTTTGATAAATTATTTGATAGTTTTTAATCAAATTCAGGCGGCACCTGGCTGCGCCCTGACCTCGGCAAACACCACTCAGCGGCCGTCAGAGGTTTTCTTTGGTGATCACATCGAAGCGATTAATGATGTGGCGTAATCCCGGTTGTTCATCGGCAGCGAGCAGCGTCTCGACAATCGTGGCGGCCAACTCAGAAATGCGGTGACACAGCAACAGATCCACCGTGCCGTCGAGCAGCGCCATTTCACCGCCCTGCACCGGGCCGTGGCACACCAGCGTGATGTCGCGCTGCCGGCCGCTCTCTCGTAACGCCTGAATAATGCCCTCTACACCGCCGCTCGGCGCGTACAGCGCCGCCAGCTCCGGGTGGTTCGCCAGCAGTTCACGCGTGACCCGGCGCGCCGTTTCCGCGTCCTCGAGGCTGCGCACCGGTTCCAGCACACGCTGGCCGCTCATCTGCTCACGCAGGTAGGAGCGAAAACCGATCTCGCAGGCTTCCTGGCAAGTAAAACGGTTGTCGCCGATGATCACGCCAACATCTCCCTGACGCCGGCACAGACGGTCCACCGCCCAACCGGCGGTGCGGCCCGCTTTTTGATTATCCAGACCGATGTAGCCGGCGCGGCTGGGCACCGATAAATCCGACAGCAGCGCGAAAACGTTGATGCCCGCCTGCGTGGCTTCTTCTACGGCATAGTGGATCAGGGGGTGATCCAGCGCCAACACGCCGATCGCGTCCACCTGGCGGCTCAATTGGCTAATGGCGGCGGCGGTATCGCCGATGGCATTGAGAGAGTGGAAGATGAACTGCGGCGGCTGCCCCGGCTCATGATACGGCGCCGCTTGCACCATCAGTTCATCAGCCAGTTGCGCATAGAAAGAGTGTTCGCGCCGCAGTAGGATGAACCCCATTCTCAGGCGGCGTTCCGGCCTGCCCAGCACCGCCGACAGGCAGTGGGACTTTTCCAACGCGAACCCCAACTTTTTCGCCGCCTCAATCACCCGGCGCTGGGTGGCGGGCCGCACCGACGCGCGTTGGTTGATCACCCGATCGACGGTGGCGATGCCGACCCGCGCCTCTCTGGCGATGGCCGCCATGGTGGTTTTCTTGCCGCTCATGTTCATCTCCATCAACGATTTGATGGAAAAATATCATAGACGTTGCCGCCCCTGATGTGATGCCGTTCGCGATTAACGGTAGACGGAGAACTTCTTGGTGAGCGGCTTAAGCTGTTCAGTGTCGCCGTAGAGCGCCACCGCCACGAAGTCCAACTGCTCGTAGGGGGTATTGGCGGTGTCGGCGATCTGTTGTTCGGCGGAGTGCGACAGCATGGTGGTGGTGAAGAAGTTGGACAGCACGCCCTCCTCCTTGCACTTGAGGATCAGGTTGCTGAGCTGGCTGCTGTTCTTGGCCTGCAGGATGACGATCGGGTAGTGGCTCATATTGGCGCTGACGCCGTCGAGGCTGCTCGGGTAGTGGTGAAACTCGCGCTGCTCGATAAGATCGGTGATGCCCGCCGTCAGATGGCAGGAGGCGTTAAACAGAGTGGCCGGTTCGTGGTTGCGGTTGAGGATGATGTAGAATTTTTTCTCGTTGTCGCTGTACATACTCTTCTCCTTGAATAGACAACCCTTTTTACCCAAGCCAAGGGCGGTTTTCAAGGCGAGATAAGGGCCGCGTCCGGCCCCGTGATGACGTTTCAGCCTCAGATCCCGCCTTCGCCCGGGCCCAGCGGCTGCGCCACCTGATGCAGCACGGTGATGTTCTGCAGGATAGTGCCGCCGTCAATCGGTTTCATCTGGCCGTCGCGATCTTTATAGTGCGTCGGTTTGGCGCCGTGGAAGAGCAGGCCAGCGTTAACCTGCACGCCCAGATAGCCTGCGCTGGCCGGCAGGCGCTGCACGTCGGTCCAAGGGTTGGAAACCGGCACGTACTGGAAGCCCTCGCCCGTCTTGGCGTATAGCGGGCGCAGCAGCGTGACAAAGGCCATCATCGGCGACAGCGCTTCTTTAAAGATCTGCACCGGCCGATCGACCGTCATCAAAAAACCCTGCGGTTGCTCCTCAACCGTGTCGAGGCTCAGGCTGCTGCTGATATCATCACCCCGGCCGCCATAGCTCCACTCCATCACCGGCGCTCCATTTTCATTCATCATCTCTGACATACACTGCTCCTTATAAATAAAATTGATCGGGCACGCTCGCTGCGTGCCGGAACAGTAAACCGCTGAACGGACACCCGCGTCCACGCCGGGTGGTACGCTGGCGAACCAAACAACGAGGTGCGCAAAATAAAGCTCGAAATGAATAATTTCCCCGCGTGACAGCGCAGCATTTGAACGACTTCTGTTGTAGCGCAGACGCATAGTGAGGGCGTTACCGCCTCTGGAGAGTGTTATGACCGCGATTAAACCGGACGCCATCGACCGCGTCCTTCCCGCCGCTACGCCCTGGCTAGCCGTCATCAACGTGCTGTTCGCCGGCATCGCCGCGGCGCTGCACGTAGGTAAGGCCACCATCGCGCTACCGGCGCTGCAGGCCGAATTCGGCCGTTCGCTCGAAACGCTGAGCTGGGTCATCTCGGCCTTTCCTTTCGTCGGGGTGTTCGGCGGCATCGCCGCCGGGCTGCTGGTGCGCCGCTGGGGCGATCGGCGCCTGCTGGCGGCGGGGTTACTGATCGTCAGCGCCGCCAGCTTTACCGGCGCCACGCTGCACGACTTCAACGGATTGATCGTCAGCCGCTTTGTCGAAGGCCTCGGCTTCGTGATCGTGGTGGTCGCCTCGCCGGCGGTGCTGAACCGCATCGTCGCCCCGGCGCAGCGCAGCCTGGTGTTCGGCATCTGGAGCACCTTCATGCCGGCGGGCATCGCCATTTCATTGTTTTTCGGCCCCCATCTCGCCGGCTGGCAACAGAGTTGGCAGGCCGGTGCGGCGTTGACGCTGCTGGCCGCCCTGCTGCTGCCGCTGACCACGCCCCGACGCGCCGCCAAGACGCACGTTCCGCCGTTGCAGCTGCGGCATGCGCTGGGCGCGATGCTGCGGGCACGCCAACCGCTGTTGCTGGCGCTGATGTTCACCACTTACAACCTGCAGTTTTTCTCGGTGATGACCTTTCTGCCGATCTTCCTGATGCAGCGCATCGGCCTGTCGCTGGCGGCCGCCGGCGGCATCAGCGCAGCGGCGGTGGCGGCGAACATCATCGGCAACCTCGCCGCCGGGTTCTTGCTGTCGCGCGGTCTGCGGGCCGGTAGCCTGCTCGCGGCCACCAGCCTGGTCATCGGCATCTTCGGCATCGGCATTTTCCTGCCGATGACGCCCAACGGCCTGCTGATCCCACTGTGTTTCCTGTTCTGCGCCATCGCTGGCATGCTGCCCGCCACCATTCTGGCCGCCACGCCGGCGGCGACGCCGGAGCCCACGCTGTTGCCGCTGAGCCTGGGGCTGGTGATGCAAGGGAACTATCTCGGCCAGGTGATCGGCCCGGTCGCGCTGAGCGCCATCGTGGCCGCAGCCGGTTGGGTGGCGCCGGCGTGGCTGGTGCTGGCGGCGGCCCTGTTAGGGGCGCTGTTGGCGCTGGCTTTTCTCAGCAGGCGGCATAATGCAGGGTGATAAGCAGAAAAGTCGTTCTGTTTGTTATAAGCGGTACTGAATTTTCCCTGGTGCAGGTGCCTGCCTATCGCGAAGGATAAGGCCAATGATGATCGAGACCCGACAATGACAAGGCGCCAGTGGCCGCGAAATACACCAACAGGCCGGCAAAGGCGATCAGTAGCGTTTTCTCGATGACACCGAGTCGTTTGTGTTCAGTCATTTGCATACTCCTTCGTGATATCGGACGAAAGGCCGCCCTCCTAAAAACTAGGAAAGCCTGGCGCAGGCGGCAAGCGCGGCTCACAAAATGAAACACAATCGATAAATTTTGTTAATTATTTAGCCCTCTTTCTTTTCTCGCGCCGCCGCCTGTTCACCCTGCAGCGCCCGCCTTTCCCTTAGTAACCCTATGGTATACGCCGTTAAAAATCCCCTACCGGTTAAGCAAAGGTGATGATAGTGTTGTTTTCATTCAGTTCATCTATGCTGAAAATTCATCTTTTGAGGGACGACTATGATGTCTAAAGGCATTTCCAAGGGATTCTTTATTCTGATCCTGTTCATCGTTACCGCCGCCTTTCTCGACGTGCTGGGGCCTTATTACTCCTCAGTGCTGTGGGCGGTTATTCTGGCGGTGATTTTCCATCCGGTGAAAAAGAAGTTGAAGCAGTACGTCGGCGAACGCAACGGCGTAGTGTCGCTGCTGACGGTGGCGCTGATCTGTCTGATCGTGTTCACGCCATTGGCGATCATCGCCTCATCGCTGGCGATGGAATTCAACGTGATCTACACCAAGCTGCAAACCAACAACAGCCAATTGCCGACCATGCTGGCGGACTTTATGCGTCACCTGCCCGGCTGGGCGCAGCGCTTCCTGGCGGAGCATAACCTCAACAGCGCCGCCGAGATCCAAAAGCAGCTTTCCGACGTGGCGCTTAAGGGCGGGCAATATCTGGCGGGCAGCGTCTTCCTGATCGGCAAAGGCACCTTCAACTTCGTCGTCGGCTTCGGCGTGATGCTCTACCTGCTGTTCTTCCTGCTGAAAGACGGCCCCTATCTGGTGAACCTGGCGCTCGAAGCGCTGCCGCTCTCCCAGCACGTGAAGCACCACCTGTTCGTGAAGTTCGCCGCCGTCTCCCGCGCCACCGTCAAGGGCACGGTGGTGGTCGCCGTGGTGCAAGGTGCGCTCGGCGGGCTGGCATTTTACTTTACCGGCATCGACGGCAGCCTGCTGTGGGGCGCGCTGATGGCGTTTCTGTCGATCATCCCGGCCGTGGGCTCCGCCATCATCTGGGTACCGGCGGTGATCTACTTCTTCGCCACCGGCATGCTGTGGAAAGCCATTTTCCTGGTGGTATTCTTCGTAGTGGTGATCGGCCTGGTGGACAACATTCTGCGCCCGCTGCTGGTAGGCAAAGACACCAAAATGCCGGACTACCTGATCCTGATCTCCACCCTGGGCGGCATGGAGATTTACGGCATCAACGGCTTCGTCATCGGGCCCTTGATCGCCGCGCTGTTCATCGCCTGCTGGAACATCCTGTCCGGCCGCGACAGCGAGGAGAACATCGAAGAGATCGACGAAGAATTCATCGAGGAAGGCAAAAATCATCCCGACGCGGCGGCGGAGTAACCCTCTCGCAGCGAATCACACAGGGGCCCAATTGGGCCCCTTTTTTTGTCTGTGGTATCCTTGCCGCGCTTACAAGGAAGAACGGGTTTCGTTATGCTTATTTTTTACGCCACGCTGGCTATCGCCTTCACTCTGCTGTGCCTGTTAGCCTTTATCTATTGCGCCTATCAGCTGTCAAAGCACGGCGACGTCAAGTTTTTGGCCTCGCTTTCCGTGCTGCTCTTCGCGCTGCTGGCCTTCTATGCCGCTTATGGTTACGTCAGCACCTGGCTGCAACAGCAGGCGGTCGATGTCCGACTGTATTAGCGCTGCGGGATGAAAAAGACCTGCTCCGGGTCGCCGTCATCGAGATTGTCAATTTGGCCGCTGGCGACAAACCCGGCGTTCAACAGCAGCCGCTGCATCGGCAGGTTGGAACGATTGGTGGAGGTGAACAGCTTCGGATGTCGGCAATGGGATTTCAACGCCGCAATCAGCGCCTGCCCGACGCCCCGGCGGCGATAGCGCTCGCCGACCATCAGCATCTCGACAAAGCCGCAGCCGAAGAAGTGATAGTGCAGCACAGCGTAGCCCATCACCACGCCCCGTTCTTCGGCAAGATAGCAGACACTCTGTGCGCACCAGGTGCGGATCTGCGCCGCGCGCTGCGGCTCGTCTTCGGCGACGCTGTCGAGGGCGATCAGGGCTGCGGCATCGGTTTCAGTGGCAAGACGAACAAACATGTTTACCCCTTCATTCTGATGGGTGACGGCGACACCGCTTCAACGAAACGGCAACCGAAGCGGGATAACTTTTACATCCCCGCCGAATTTTGTAATCCTATTATAGAGTTACTAAAACACACGCCAAGGAAGGAAAGCTTTTCCCGATGAGAATACCGCAAATCTCCGCCGCCCTGCTGTTTACTCTGCTGCTGGCGGGCTGCCAGTTCCACAAAACCGTGTTCCCGCCGCCGTATATCGGCACCCCGCAAGAGATCAGCACCTACGAAGTGAAAGGGCTGACGTTCGTCACCACCGTCACCTTCAGCGGCCTGTTCGCCGAAGATCTGGTGCGCGAATACGCACAGAAACATCACTATCGCTACTATGTGGTAACGATGCGCAGCAACGGTTTTAAAGATCGGGCCGAGCGCGTGAGCGCGATGATGTATCGGTAATACCAAACAAGTAGCCGGCGCGTTAAACCCAATGATAAAGTGATTTGCGACAAAGAGCTTGCCCGCACCTTAGCCGTAACCTTGTCATCTGCGCGCCAAGACGGGAAATTATCGCTCGTTCTCTCAGGGTAACAATACGATACGCTGCAACGCAGAAAAGGAACCGTTATGCCTTTACTCCCTGCCGTGCACATCGAAACCGAACGGTTGATATTACGTCCTCACAACCTGGCCGATTTCGATGCCTGGTATGCCATGTTTACAGATAAGGAACTGTTCAAATTTATCAGCGCCCCCAATCTTTCACCTGAAGACGGTTGGAATAGACTACTGCGCTATATTGGCCACTGGTCGGTTTTCGGCTATGGGCTGTTCGCCATATTTCGCAAAGTGGACGGACAGTTCCTGGGCGAGACCGGGTTGGCGGATTTTCATCGGGGTCTGGGCAATGACTTCGATGGGAGCCCTGAAGCCGCATGGATTATTGCCCGGGAGGCCCAAGGTCAGGGAGTCGCGCAAGAAGCGGCTGCCGCAGCGCATCAATGGATTGACAGCACGTTATCACCCGCTCAAACAGTTTGCCTTATCGGTGAAAACAATCGGCCTTCCGTTAAAATAGCTCAACATCTGGGTTACCAAATATTTGGCCAATGCGAATACAAAGGCGCATCTTGCTTAAAACTAAGACGGACAATAAAGACTTAAATCTAAATCCACCAGCCGCACAGGCTGGTGGAAGTCACGTGAACACCTAAATTTTTTACTAAAAGATCCCGCTGCACAACACTGCGTTATCCCAACCCCTTATTTCATCTAGCTGCTTAAGGACGCAGTTGCAACGTGATAATTTGGAACGCATTATGGGCCCCTGCCGTCGGCGGCTTAGGGAAGCGCGAATCGGCAATTGCCTTCATGGCGGCGCGGCAAAGATCCGGATCGCCTCCTTCAGTTCGAACACCGATTGGCATACCGTCCGGCGCCAGCGTGATACGCAATGTGCAACGCTTGCCCGAGTAGGCTTCGGCATCTTTCAAATGGCTTTGAATCACGGCCTGCAACTGGGCGATATAGCGTTCTTTCTCTTTTCCCGGTGCCGGCGCCTTTGGGTCGCCAAGATTGGCGAAAAGATCGTCAACCTTTTTATTTTCCGGATTGCTTTGGCTGGGGGCTGTACTCTTGGCACACCCCGTTAATGCCAGTGCGAACATTCCCGCCAATAATATGGCGGCGCCGGTTTTGTAGCCTGAATGCGTAATTTTCATATCCCTGTCCTTATGGATGATTATCAGCCAAATCAACGTGGTATTTGACAAGACCCCCGGTCAATACTTATACAGAATTCACGTAAAACCGCCAATGACATCAAGCTCTGGCGCGCGGAAAATCGTGAGTAGATGATGATATGAAACCCTAACCCCATCGGCGGGCCGTACGCCTGAAGGCCATGACTTATCGACATCCCTCGGATGGGCAATCATCCCATCAATAAATTAAGAAATTCTTAATTTTTTATCGCATTAAAAGCACTTTTAACGCTAGCAATCTGGAGATTCTGCCTATACTTACTTTCCTGCCATTAAATTCATTTAAGTAACCAGGATGGTAAGTATGAAAAGTAAACGACTCTTTGCCGCGCTTCTTACTGCGACCACGGTGATGTTCATGGCGGGCTGCGCTTCCAATCAGGCGATTAAAACAACGGATGGCAAGGCTATTGTCACCGACGGCAAGCCTCAAGTCGATAAAGATACCGGGTTAGTCTCCTACCGAAATGCAGAAACGGGCAAAACGGAACAGATCAATCGAGACCAGATTGCAAACATGAGTGAGTTGGATAACTAAAAGGAGCTTCAAATGAAAAAAGCGCTTGTTCTTCCCGCGATCGCCCTGGTTGCTATCGCCACACTGTCAGGCTGCACACGCACCAGCTACGCTATTCATACCCACGATGGCCGAACGCTCATCAGTGACGGTAAACCGAAAGAAACCTCTGCCGGTTTGCTCGGTTATACCGATGCCAATGGCGTTAAACAGCAAATCAACAAGACGGAAGTCAAAGAGGTTTCAGAGATCCCTCATTAAGGTTCCGATAATCTTAGCCCGCTAAAACCTAGGGAGCCCATGGCTCCCTCCCAACTCAAACACCAACCGTGCCTGCCCGCGTTTAATGAGAACGTCGATAACCACCTGACATTTCAGCAGACAACGTTCTCAGGTTTGCCATACGGATCTCCCCTTTCCCGGCGTCGAACGGCTATAATCCAAGAAGTGGAGTTATTTGATAACGATAAGGAGGGAGTATGTACAAAACTATTTTGGTTCCCGTGGATATTACCGAGCCGGAATTAACACAGCAGGTCATCCCGCATGTCAATGCGCTCGCCAGGCTCGAAGACTCCCACGTCCATTTCCTGGCGGTGATCCCGTCGCGCGCCACCTACGCGGCCTTCGGCTTTGCCGCCACCGCGGCGGTGGAAACCAAAGATGAAACTATTGCGGTAGCAACCGAGGGGCTGGCAAAAGCGGCGAAACAATTCAGCGTTCCCGAGGATAGAGTGACCACCCATGTGGCCGTCGGCGATCCCAAAGATCAGATCCTGGAACTCGCTGATGCGCTTAACGCGGAGATTATTGTGATGGGTTCCAACCGCCCTTCTGCAATGACTTACCTCCTCGGCTCGAATGCCACCGCCGTCGTCCGCCACGCCAATTGCCCGGTGCTGGTCGTGCGTGAATCGGCTAACGCTTGATATCTCTTACTCATTTGAACAATAAAAAACGGGAGCCCTAAGGCTCCCGCTCCCATTCAAGCGCCAAACACGCTTACATGTGTTTAATGATAGCATCGCAAGATTACTAGGCAGCGTTTGAATCTAGAGTGTATGACCAGCGATTTTCAACATTACTGATAACAACATCGATACATGGTCAATGCGATACTATCGGCCATAATCACAGTGACATGCCCCCATGGATTAATACAGTTCGCACTCTAACGAAAGTCCGCTTCTGGCAGAGAACTGCCCATCAGATTGGGATTGGTTCTGTACCGTATCAGGTCTGAACTAATACACTTGAGGGTCCCCCTCAAGCTTTTACTCTTTCTCGAACCCAAACGTCACGCGGTGCCGTTTTAAGTATTTTTTATTCTCCCCAAACAGCCCATCAATTTTTGAGTCCAAGGGAATTTTTAAATCATGAAGCAAACCTGCATATTCTTTCTTGTGCAATAAGCGTCCATTATCATCAAAACTGATCATGCCCCGGTCGAACAATCTGTCCAGGTTAGGAATCAGGGGGAATCCGTTGTAAGGGTCAACTTTCTCTTTGTCATTTGAGATAGACCACGAAACAATATGAGAAGCGGTTAGCATTGACTCAAGCGCAATGCCGGTGACCGCACATTTTCCGCCCCACTTCTTAAATAATTTATCGCGGTAGGGGCCGTGACCAACGCGAGCCTGAATGACGGCTGCTTTAGTGCTTCCTCTCGCCTCTTTTACCGTGGCCGTCTGTTTATTGAAGTCTATTGAAACGTTATCGTTAATAAAACTTGCTATCATTTTTGCTGCAGCCTCGGGTATTTCGCACATGTAAGTCTGCGTACAAAACCCGTTTTCAGCAAAAACTGTTGGCCGACTTAACTCATTAAACACAGTCAGAAATATGTCACTGAACTGCAAAACATCGATCGGGTGCTCTAAAACGGTCAAATCTACTTCTACTCGGGTACCTTCACGCTCCCACTTATCAAAAGATCGATTAGGTGGCCGCGGTGCATCATCAGCATCGGCTGTAGCAGTCGCTACATAGACAATCTCTCGATCCTTATTACAAAAGATGACGTCACCTGCTTTTACATCCTTCACTGTCTCCCAGGAGGCATTACTAAACTTTTTCCCGTGCTTATTCATGCCATATTGTGGAGCCCAGAGGAAATTTTGTTCTTTAACCTCATTAAAACTGCTACCAATATTCACCCAGAAAAAGCTCATTAACACTCCTTGTAGAATTTTATCTCATGCAAAAAAATGCGGCTGCAGGTAGTTTATCGTCCATTTCATTGCAAAGTTTAGACGCAGCTCAATCTTTAGATCTATACGCTCTAAAGCGCCAAAATGGCCGAGTTTTGATAACCGTTGCAGTTTGAATAATAAAAAACGGGAACCATCAGGCTCCCGTTATCATTTAACGCTAAAACACCATTACATGTGTTTAACGATAGCGTCGCCAAACTCTGAACATTTCAGCAGTTTAGCGCCTTCCATCAGGCGTTCGAAGTCGTAGGTCACGGTCTTGGCGGCGATAGCGCCTTCCATGCCTTTAACAATCAGGTCAGCCGCTTCGAACCAGCCCATGTGGCGCAACATCATCTCTGCGGACAGGATGATGGAGCCTGGGTTCACTTTGTCCTGGCCGGCGTACTTCGGCGCGGTGCCGTGAGTCGCTTCGAACAGCGCGCAGTCGGAGCCGATGTTGGCGCCCGGCGCGATACCGATGCCGCCTACCTGGGCCGCCAGGGCATCGGAGATGTAGTCGCCGTTCAGGTTCATACAGGCAATCACGTCGTATTCCGCCGGGCGCAGCAGGATTTGCTGCAGGAAGGCGTCGGCGATCACGTCTTTAACCACGATCTCTTTGCCGGTGTTCGGGTTCTTGATCTTCAGCCATGGGCCGCCGTCGATCAGCTCGCCGCCGAACTCTTCGCGCGCCAGCTCATAGCCCCAATCCTTGAAGGCACCTTCGGTGAACTTCATGATGTTGCCTTTGTGAACCAGGGTCACGGAGTCGCGGTCGTTGGTGATGGCGTATTCGATCGCCGCACGCACCAGACGCTTGGTCCCTTCTTCGGAGCATGGCTTCACGCCGATACCGCACTGCTCTGGGAAGCGGATTTTCTTCACGCCCATTTCGTCGCGCAGGAATTTGATCACTTTGTCCGCTTCGGCGGAGCCGGCTTTCCACTCGATGCCGGCGTAGATGTCTTCGGCGTTTTCGCGGAAGATCACCATGTCGGTCAGCTCAGGCTGTTTCACCGGGCTTGGAGTGCCCTGGTAGTAACGCACCGGGCGCAGGCACACGTACAGGTCCAGCTGCTGGCGCAGGGCCACGTTCAGAGAACGGATGCCGCCGCCGACCGGGGTGGTCAGGGGGCCTTTGATGGCGACGCGGTAGTCGCGGATCAGGTCCAGAGTTTCGTCCGGCAGCCACACGTCTTTACCGTAAACGTGGGTAGATTTTTCGCCGGTGTAGATTTCCATCCAGGAGATTTTACGTTCGCCGTGGTAAGCCTTTTTAACGGCCGCATCAACCACGTGGATCATGGCAGGAGTCACGTCAACGCCAATGCCGTCGCCTTCGATGAACGGGATGATCGGGTTATGAGGAACAACCAGTTTACCCTGGGCGTCAACCGTGATTTTTTTACCTTCTGCCGGAACAACTACTTTGCTTTCCATCAACCTCTCCTTCAAGCGCAATTTTGTTAATGCTTTGTAAGATGCGTGTAGATACTACTTGAATATTCGGTCCGCGCCAATCCGAAACGGATTCGGTTATAATGCGCTTATCATCCGTAATCTCAACTGTTATGAAAAAATTCTCTGTTAGAAATCACAACGTTAAACGATTCAGCAAGCCGAATGCCGCCAAACCCGCCGCGCCGAAGGGGCCGCGTCGAATTGTGTTATTCAACAAGCCCTTCGACGTGCTGCCGCAGTTCACCGATGAAGCCGGCCGCGCCACGCTGAAAGAGTACATCCCCTTCCCCGACGTTTACGCCGCCGGGCGTCTGGATCGCGATAGCGAAGGGCTGCTGGTGCTGACCAACGACGGACAGCTGCAGGCGCAGCTCACCCAGCCGGGCAAGCGCACCGGCAAAATCTATTATGTGCAGGTCGAGGGCGCGCCGCAGGAGAGCGATCTGGCGCCATTGCGCAGCGGCGTTACGCTGAAAGACGGCCCCACGCTGCCCGCCGGGGTGGAGTTGGTGGCCGAGCCGCAGTGGCTGTGGCCGCGCAACCCGCCGATCCGCGAACGTAAATCCATCCCCACCAGCTGGCTGAAAATCACCCTGTATGAAGGGCGAAACCGCCAGGTGCGTCGCATGACGGCGCATATCGGGTTCCCTACCCTGCGCCTGATTCGCTACAGTATGGGTAATCTTTCGCTGGGTTCACTGCAGCCTGGTGAATGGAAAAGCATCGATTCCCTGTAGACCGATAACTGATGGAGGCGCCATGAAATACACGCCGATCGCGCTGCTGCTCGCCGCTCTGGCGGCCCCGTTCGCCACCCAGGCCGCCAGCTTCGACTGCGCCAAGGCGGCAAACCGCGATGAGCAAGCCATCTGCGCCAACCGCACGCTGAACGATTTGGATGTGCAAATGGCCACCCAATACCAATTCCTGCGCGGCCTGTTCGCCATGGGCGCGCGTGGCGCGATGTAGGACAGCCAGCAGGCCTGGCTGGCAAAACGCCAGCGGTGCGGCGGCGATACCGCCTGCCTGCTGCAAAGTTATCGCACCCGCATCGCCGAGCTGGACGACATCTACCGGCGCATCGACAAACCGCTGTAAGGAGACCGCATGTTCAAACCGCACGTCACTGTGGCCTGCGTGGTACACGCCGCCGGCAAATTTTTGGTGGTCGAAGAGACCATCAACGGCAAAGCGCTGTGGAATCAGCCGGCCGGCCACCTGGAGGCCGACGAGACGCTGGTGCAGGCCGCCGAGCGCGAGCTGTGGGAAGAGACCGGCATCCGCGCCACGCCGCAGGCGTTCCTGCGCCTGCACCAGTGGATAGCGCCGGATCGCACGCCGTTTCTGCGTTTTTGCTTCGTTATCGAGCTGGAACAGCCGCTGCCGACCGAGCCGCACGACAGCGACATCGATCGCTGCCTGTGGCTGAGCGCCGACGAGATTTTGCAGGCGCCCAACCTGCGTTCCGCGCTGGTGGCGGAGAGCATTCGCAGCTACCAGCAGCCGGAGCGCTATCCGCTGTCGCTGGTCGGCAGCTTCGCCTGGCCGTTTTAAGGGCGCCGAGCAGCACAAGATGACCAGTGCGCCGGCGCGGCCAACGTGGTAAAATCCTGCGCTTGTTTTTATCAGCACGGTTCGTGTTCAAGTTCGTGAGATCCCCATGTCAGACAACAGCCAGAAAAAAGTAATCGTCGGTATGTCCGGCGGCGTCGACTCCTCCGTTACCGCCTATCTGTTACAGCAACAGGGCTATCAGGTCGCTGGGCTGTTCATGAAAAACTGGGAAGAAGACGACGACGAAGAGTACTGCTCCGCCGCGACCGATCTGGCCGACGCGCAAGCGGTCTGCGACAAGCTGGGCATCGAACTGCACACGGTGAACTTCGCGGCGGAATACTGGGACAACGTGTTTGAGCTGTTCCTGGAAGAGTACAAGGCCGGCCGCACGCCGAACCCGGACATCCTGTGCAATAAAGAGATCAAATTCAAAGCCTTCCTGGAGTTTGCCGCCGAAGATCTTGGGGCCGACTTTATCGCCACCGGCCACTACGTGCGTCGCCAGGACGTGGACGGCAAGAGCCGCCTGCTGCGCGGCGTCGACGGCAACAAAGATCAGAGCTACTTCCTCTATACCCTGAGCCACGAGCAGGTGGCGCAAAGCCTGTTCCCGGTCGGGGAGTTGGAGAAGCCGGAGGTGCGCCGCATCGCCGAGCAACTGGAGCTGGTCACCGCCAAGAAGAAAGACTCCACCGGTATCTGCTTTATCGGCGAACGTAAATTCCGCGACTTCCTCGGCCGCTACCTGCCGGCGCAGCCGGGCCCGATCGTCAGCGTCGACGGCCAGACCGTCGGCGAACACCAGGGCCTGATGTATCACACCCTGGGCCAGCGCAAAGGGCTGGGCATCGGCGGTATGAAAGACAGCAGCGAAGATCCGTGGTACGTGGTGGATAAAGACGTGGCCAACAACGTGCTGGTGGTTGCGCAGGGGCACGATCACCCGCGTCTGATGTCCGTCGGCCTTATCGCGCAGCAGCTGCACTGGGTTGATCGCCTGCCGCTGAGCGGCCCGTTCCGCTGCACGGTGAAGACCCGCTATCGCCAGCAGGATATCCCTTGCACCGTGACCCCACTCGACGATGAACGCATCGAAGTGCGTTTCGACGAGCCGGTCTCCGCCGTCACCCCCGGCCAGTCGGCGGTGTTCTACCAGGGCGAAATCTGCCTCGGCGGCGGCATTATCGAACAGCGCCTGGCATAATTCGTCTGTCGCAAGAAAAACGCTGCGTTTGCCGCAGCGTTTTTTTTATTCAAAATTCCACCTGTGCCCCCAGTTCAATCACCCGATTCGGCGGGATTTCGAACAGATCCGGCGCCCTCAGCGCGTTGCGCTGCAACAGCTGAAATACCTTGCCACGCACGCGCAGATACCAGGGGCGCTTGCCCAATACCAGCGTATCGCGCGACATGAAGAACGAGGTCTCGTTCATGGTGAAGCTCATCCCCTCCAGCCCGCAGCGATAAAGGATGTCCGTCACGTTGGGCGTCTCGCGCCAGCCGTAGCTTGCCACCACCCGCCAAAAGCTCGCCGACAGCTGTTCAATCGCCACCCGCTGCACGTTGTGCACGTACGGCATGTCGGTGGTGACGATGGTCAGCAGCACCACACGCTCATGCAACACCTTGTTGTGCTTCAAGTTGTGCAACAATACCAGCGGCACCGCATGCGGTGTGCGCTCCATAAACACCGCGGTGCCCGGCACCCGCTTCGGCGGCGCTTTCTCCAGCGACTCGATCAGTGCGCTCAGCCCTTCCTGATTGTCGCGCAACCGGCGGATCAGGCGCGAACGCTCGGTCTTCCAGGTCAGCATGATCAGCAGAATCGTCAGCCCAAGCGCCACCGGCAGCCAACCGCCAGTCGCCAACTTGATCAGGTTGGCGCCGAACAGCGGTACGTCGATGCACAGCATGACCAGCAGCATCAGCCCGCCCAGCGCGCGCGGCCAGCCCCAGTTTTTCACCGCCACAATGCTCAGCAAAATCGACGACAGCAGCATGGTGCCGGTCACCACGATGCCGTAAGCCGACGCCAGGTTGCTGGAGTGTTTGAAACTGATAATCACGATCAGCACCGCTGCGAACAGCAGCCAGTTCACCACCGGAATGTAAATCTGCCCGGATTCCTGATCGGAGGTATAGATGATACGCATCGGCGGCAGGTAGCCCAGCCGCACCGCCTGGCGCGTCAGCGAGAACACGCCGGAGATCACCGCCTGCGAGGCGATCACCGTCGCCAGCGTGGCGATCACCAGCAGCGGGATCAGCGCCCAGGTCGGCGCCAGCAGGAAGAACGGGTTGTTGATCGCCGCCGGATTGGCCAGCAACAGCGCCCCCTGGCCGAAATAATTCAACACCAGCGCCGGTGCCACCAGCGTAAACCACGCCAAACGGATCGGCTTTTTACCGAAGTGGCCCATATCGGCGTACAGCGCTTCGGCACCGGTGACCGACAACACCACCATGCCCAGCGCAAAGAATGACACCGCCTTGTATTCGAGGAAGAAATTCACCGCCCAGTAAGGGTTCAGCGCCCGCAGCACGCCGGGGTGATGCAGAATGCCGCCGATGCCCAGCAGCGCGAGTGTCAGGAACCAGATAACCATCGCCGGGGCGAACAATTTGCCGACGCTGCCGGTACCGCGCTTTTGGATCGCGAACAACGCGGTTAGCACCAGCAGCGACAGCGGCACGATAAAGCTGTCCAGCTCGGGGGCGATAATCTGCAGCCCCTCGATGGCCGAGAGCACCGAAATGGCCGGAGTGATCACCCCATCGCCGTAAAAGAAGCTGCCCCCCACCAGCCCGATCAGCACCGCCGCCGGCACCCAGCGCGCATCCAGCTTGCGGATCGCCAGCGACATCAGCGTCAGGATCCCCCCCTCGCCGTCGTTGTCGGCGCGCATCACGAAACAAATGTACTTAATGGACACCACCAGCGTCAGCAGCCAGAAGATCAGCGACAAAAAGCCGTAGATCGAGGCCGGCGTCATAGTGATGCCCTCCTCTGCCGTCAGGCATTCGCGCAGGGTGTACAGCGGGCTGGTGCCGATATCGCCGTACACCACGCCGATGGCCGCCAGCGTCACCGCCGGCAGCGGCTGCTTGTTTTTTACGTGCATATAAAGGTCTTTATTTGAGGGCTCACGTTGGCAGTATAGATGCAGCCGCCGCACTTTATTTGCCGCCGCAACAATATGTTCGCGTCGCCACGCCGGCGATTTTCGCCGCCTATTTGCACAGTTCTGCGCCGCACGGCGCCTCCGCCTCGTTACGGGCGTATTAGACGCTGGGTTTACCCTCAATTTTGTGGCATGATCCGCGGCATTCGTTGTCATCGTTGTTACAGCCACGCCCGATCGTTCCCGTTCGCGGCCGCCGCCGTTACCCTGGCGATACACACAACCTTATGCAGTAAGCCATGTACCGTTCACCGCGTTTACAGGAGTCATCGTGGCGAAGAATTATTATGACATCACGCTGGCCATGGCGGGTATCAGCCAGGCGGCGCGTTTGGTTCAGCAGTTGGCCCATGAAGGGCAATGCAACCGCGAAGCCTTTCAAACCTCGCTGAAAAGCCTGCTGCAGATGGACCCGCCCTCTACGCTGGCGGTGTTCGGCGGTGAAGAACGCAATTTGATGGTCGGCCTCGAAACCCTGATGGGCGTGCTTAACGCCAACAACAAAGGGCCGGGTGCGGAACTGACCCGCTACACCATCAGCCTGATGGTGCTGGAGCGCAAGCTCAACGCCAACAAACAGGCGATGAACACGCTCGGCGAACGCCTCGGCCAGCTCGAGCGCCAGCTGGCGCACTTCGATCTTGAGTCGGACACCATCATCAGCGCGCTGGCCGGCATTTACGTCGACGTGGTCAGCCCGCTCGGGCCGCGCATCCAGGTGACCGGCTCGCCGGCAATCCTGCAGAACCCGCAGGTGCAGGCCAAAGTTCGCGCCACGCTGCTGGCCGGCATTCGCGCCGCCGTGCTGTGGCAACAGGTCGGCGGCAGCCGCCTGCAGTTAATGTTTTCCCGTAATCGTCTGTTCAAGCAGGCGCAAAATATCGTTGCTCATTGTTAATCGATCCCAGGAGTTGCTACCGATGGAATTATCCTCACTGACCGCCGTTTCCCCCGTTGATGGACGCTACGGTGATAAAGTCAGCGCACTGCGCCCCATTTTCAGCGAATACGGTCTGCTGAAATTCCGCGTACAGGTTGAAGTACGTTGGCTGCAAAAACTGGCAGCCTGCGCAGAAATCAAGGAAGTTCCCGCTTTTGACGCCGACGCAAACGCTTTCCTCGACAAAATCGTCGCGGAATTCAATGAAGAAGACGCTCAGCGCATCAAAACCATCGAGCGCACCACCAACCACGACGTGAAAGCGGTCGAGTATTTCCTGAAGGAAAAAGTGGCGGCGGTGCCTGCGCTGCACGCGGTGTCGGAGTTCATCCACTTCGCCTGCACCTCCGAAGACATCAACAACCTGTCGCACGCGCTGATGCTGCAAAGCGCCCGTCAGGACGTGGTGTTGCCATACTGGCGCAAGCTCATCGACGCGCTGAAAGGGCTGGCGCTGGAATACCGCGATATCCCGCTGCTGTCGCGCACCCACGGCCAGCCGGCGACCCCGTCGACCGTCGGCAAAGAGTTCGCCAACGTGGCTTACCGCATGGAGCGCCAGTACCGCCAGCTGGAGCGCGTGGAGATCATGGGTAAAATCAACGGCGCGGTCGGCAACTATAACGCCCACATCGTCGCTTACCCGGAAGTGGACTGGCACCAGTTCAGCGAGGCGTTCGTGACCTCGCTCGGCATCACCTGGAACCCGTACACCACCCAGATCGAGCCGCATGACTACATCGCCGAGCTGTTCGACTGCGTAGCGCGTTTCAACACCATCCTGATCGACTTCGACCGCGACATCTGGGGCTACATCGCCCTGAACCACTTCAAGCAGAAGACCATCGCAGGCGAAATCGGCTCCTCCACCATGCCGCACAAGGTTAACCCGATCGACTTCGAAAACTCCGAAGGCAACCTGGGCCTGGCCAACGCCGTGCTGGGCCACCTGGCGGGCAAACTGCCGGTGTCCCGCTGGCAGCGCGACCTGACCGACTCCACCGTGCTGCGTAACCTGGGCGTGGGCCTGGGCTACGCGCTGATCGCCTACCAGGCCACCCTGAAAGGCATCAGCAAACTGGAAGTGAACCAGGCGCACCTGCTGGACGAACTGGATCACAACTGGGAAGTGCTGGCTGAGCCGATCCAGACCGTGATGCGCCGCTACGGCATCGAGAAGCCTTACGAGAAGCTGAAAGAGCTGACCCGCGGCAAACGCGTGGACGCTGCCGGCATGCAGGCGTTCATCGATGGCCTGGCGCTGCCGGAAGAAGAGAAAACCCGTCTGAAGGCGATGACCCCTGCCAACTACATCGGCCGCGCCACCACCCTGGTCGACGAGCTGAAGTAAGCGCTTTAGCCCGATAAAAAGGCGGCCCGCGGGCCGCCTTTTTGCTTATTATGACCCGTCCTGAATAGCGTTGACACATTTTACTCACGCACAGAGGAAAATGTGATGAACCAGTATATTAAACGCACACAACGCGATTACTCTCTATCCTTTAAACTGGCTGTCGTCGAACAGGTCG